>RCNB010001965.1_pt1 | contig 12721 bp, 9 predicted proteins | sample 2041321 | NCBI WGS metagenome assembly RCNB01 (sample SAMN09708232, study PRJNA481090) | Marine sediment metagenome, whole genome shotgun sequencing project. | reverse complement strand
TCAATGCGTGAAAAGTATCGCTCAGCAGTTTATACTTTCAAAAAAGAGCAGCTAAATCAATCCAAAATTATTATTCAGCGATTTCAAAACAAGTTTGAAAATAAGATAATCACCAAAGTCTATCCTTTTCTAAAATTTAAACCTTCAAGGCAAGAAATTCAGAATTACCATAAGAAAAATCCTTCAAGTCCATTTTGTCAAAGGTATATTGATCCTAAGTTAAAGCTTATGGCGCGTCAATTTGAAAACCATATGCATACGAAAACATAGAAGAAGAAGCCTCTATCAATCATACTAGAAAACAATCTGCTCAATCATCTGATTGGCTTCTAAAAATCTTACATTTGACTGATTAAAATTATTTATGCCTCATTCAAATAAGTACTCCTTAATTAATCCCGAGAAGTTTCCATTTTTTTATGGCTACGTTGTTCTTTTTATAGGAAGCATCGGTATTCTGGCAAGTATACCAGGACAAACCATTGGGGTATCCGTTTTTACTGATCCGGTTAAAGATGCGCTTGGGCTTAGCAGGAATCAATTTAGTAATGCCTATATGATAGGTACTTTATTGAGTGCATTTTTTGTGGCCAAGGCTGGCGTATTATTTGATACTTATGGCGCAAGATATGTTGCTTTTTTTGCTTCCTTTTTATTAGGAATATCGCTGCTGCTATGTTCAGTTTCAGTAGAAATAAGCAATGGTATTAAAGCCTTGTTAGATTTTGATTCATGGATGGTACCTTTTATGGTGATGACCATTTTGTTTTTCTTTATAAGATTTAGTGGGCAAGGAGTCTTAACCATGGCATCGCGAAATATGATCATGATTTGGTTTGATAGGAATAGGGGTAAGGTGAATTCAATTAGCAGTATTGCTGTAAGCCTAGGTTTTTCGAGTTCTCCCATTTTAATCAATAAACTTATTCAAGATCATGGTTGGGAAATGACTTGGCAGATAATGGCGGTTTGTCTGTTTATTTTTAGCTTATGTATCCTTCAACTATATAGAAACAGGCCTGAAGATTTTAACCTGAACCCTGATGGTTATTTAAAAGCCATGAAAAAAGTTAAGATCAAGAAAGTTGAATCTGACTTTACACTGAAAGAAGCCAAAAAGACAAGGGCTTTCTGGATGTTTGGTTTAACGCTTGCTTTTAGTAGTTTCTTTATTACCGGATTTACTTTCCATATTGTCTCCATTTTTGGTAGCCAGGATTATTCAATGTCTCAGGCCATTGCCATTTTTGTTCCCATTTCAGTTATTGCTATTTCAGTATCTACACTATGTAATATTTTAAGTGATCATATTCACCACAAAATTTTCTTATACCTCATGTTAATGAGTGGTGTCTTGGCTTCATTGGGTCTTTTGTTCTTATCCAACACTTGGGGCGTATACCTCTTAATAGCAGGTTTAGGCATTTTTAGCGGATTATTTGCTGTAGTGAATGCCGTTACATGGCCGCGTTATTTTGGAAGAAAATATTTAGGTGCTATAACTGGTAAAGTCATGAGTTTTCTGGTCATTGCGAGTGCTATAGCTCCAAGTCTGTTTAGCTTGTGTTTTACAAAACTTGGTTCATACAGCTATATCAGTTATATGACTTTGGCATTTCTAGCTTTTTTATTCATTGCTTCTCTTAAAGTTAAAAATCCTCAATTTAAATAGATAATTTATATTTTGACTTTAATTTTGGTTCTCAACCTTATTAATTTCCACTCAAATAAAATTTGATAAATTACTTCAAAACACAAACTTCAAAAACTTGATTGGCAATAATTTAACATAACATTAGCGTTATCTCTTTTTAGCGTTAAACTTTTGATAAAAATTGATTTCTGCATCTCAATACACCTTTCAGATGCCTACTTTTAAAAGACAATTAATTCAAAATATTATCATGAAAAACTCAAAATCAAAACTATTATTGCTATTTCTATTTGTCTCAGCAATATCAATTCAAGCGCAAAACATTACACAACCCAGACCAAGTCAACAGGCTACAATTACCCAACGACTCGGAATATCGGACGTGACCATCGTTTATCACAGCCCTGAAGTAAAAGGAAGAAAAATATGGGGCACAACCATACCTTATGGAAGTATATGGAGAGCTGGGGCCAATGAAAATACCACCATCCATTTTACCCATGATGCCATGGTAGAGGGGAAACCAATAGCGGCAGGAACTTATGGATTATTTATGATTCCAGGTGAGAGTGAATTCCAAATTCTATTTTCAAAATACCACCAATCATGGGGCACCATTACTCCAAAAGAAGATGAAGTAGTTTTAAAGGTAACAGTTGCTCCAACTGCTATACCTGCTCAGGAATGGTTGAGCTACGACTTTATCGATAGAGGAAGTAAAAGTCTGACTGCTGCGTTAAAATGGGATACCGTAAGTGTTCCGTTTAAAATCGAATATGACGTTAACAAAATTGTTGTTGATAATGCTAGGGCTGAATTAAAGGGTCTAGCTGGATTCGGGCAAGGTTATAACCAGGCAGCTTCATATTGTTTAAACAATAATTATAATCTGGACGAGGCCATGACCTGGATTGACCAATCGATTGGAAATGGTAAATCATTTTTGAATTTATCAGTGAAATCTGGGTTATTGGCAAAGCAGGGTAAAAACGATGAATCAGGTAAATTGATGGAAGAAGCATTAACACTGGCTAACGGGAATCAATTAAATCGATATGGTTATCAATTATTAGGTCAAGGAGATGCTAAAGGTGCGATTAATATATTCTCAATGAACGTCGAAAAAAACGCTGACCATCCATTCATTTGGGGTTTTATGGATAGTTTAGGAGAAGCATATCTTGCGGACGGCAATAAAAAAATGGCTCTTAAATACTACAAACAAGCCAAAACCAAAGCTCCTGAAGCTCAATATGCCTATTTAGATGGGGTAATTGCAAGTATTGAAGCCATGTAGATCAATGGTGTAATTAACTAAGCACAATTCAATTAGTAAAAAAAATAGGAAAACGCACTGTAATTGCAAGTACATCAAGACCAGATTGAATTGCTTGGTGCAAGGATTTACTGTTGAAAATCTGAAAAAAGCACATCAAATGCAGGAATCAGGAAAAACTATAGGAAAGACAGTCATTACATTTTAAATATATAACATAAACATAATTTATTTACACATCAGATATAGCGTTCATAGACCAATATATCTGATGTTTTCTAGAACTCAAATACATATTGAGCCACCGTTTAGTAAATATTAAATAAAACCAAATTACACCCTTATCTTGGTGATGCTCTCCTGATTAATTTACTATATTTATAGTTATAATCAATGAGGATATATGAATAGAACCTATTCAAAAGGCCCTAAAGAGTTCGCAATACCAATCCAACTTTTCAAGAGGTTTTTAAGCTTTTCATTAGTAAGAGTATATCTAATAATAACATTCTTTTTTAGCTTCTTATTTTCCCTACAGGCCCAAAAAAAGAACGCTGACTATAGATTGCACATCCGAAAGACAAATTCATCTATTGCAATAGATGGAGTTATTGACGAGCAAGCTTGGAAAGAAACAGATGTAGCCAAAGATTTTTTTATGGTTTTGCCTGAAGATACGGGTAAAGCAGAACAATTTTCTGAAGTTCGAATGTGCTATGATGACAAACATATTTATTTAGCAGCTACATTTTACCACAACCCACCAGGGCCTTACTATGTTGAGTCGCTTAGAAGAGATTTTTCATTTGGAAAAAATGATAATTTTTTAATTTTTATTGACCCCTTTAACAACCAAACCACGGGATTCTCTTTTGGGGCCAATGCGGCCGGAGCACAATGGGACGGAACCATGAACAATGGTGGGAAGGTTGACCTTAACTGGGACAGTAAATGGGTCTCTAAAGTAAAACAGGATAAGGATAAATGGGTGTTAGAAATGGCAGTTCCCTTTAAATCTATTCGCTATAAAAAAGGAGTTAAGGAATGGGGTATTAATTTTAGCAGATTAGATCTTAAGTCAAGTGAAAAATCAAGCTGGACACCTATTCCAAGACAATTCCCAACATCATCTTTAGCTTATTCAGGAATTTTAGTTTGGGATGAGCCACCACCAGTTACCGGTGTAAATTTCTCATTGATTCCTTATGTGCTTGGAAGTGTAAATACTGATAATATAGATGGAAATAAAACAGACTATGAAACCAAAGTAGGGGGAGATGTCAAATTTGCTCTGACTTCTTCTCTTAATCTGGATTTGACTATAAATCCCGATTTTTCGCAGGTCGAAGTGGATCAGCAAATTGTTAATCTAGATCGCTTCGAATTATTTTACCCGGAGAAACGCCAGTTTTTTCTTGAAAATGCTGATCTGTTTGCCAATTTTGGTTATTCTGCAATCCGTCCGTTCTTTTCCAGAAGAATAGGATTGGAAGTGCCTATAAAAGCAGGGGTGAGGGTTAGTGGTAATATAAATGAGAACTGGCGTATGGGGCTCATGGATATGCAAACAGCAAGTGATAAAGACACAGGCTTGCCAAGTCAAAATTTTGCTGCGGTTTCATTCCAGAGAAAAGTCTTTAGCCAGTCTAGTATTGGACTTTTATTTGTCAACAAAGAATCTACAGATTACCCTATAGACACAGATGATTACCATGAATTATACCCCAAGTTTAATCGCAATTTTGGTTTAGAATATAATTTAGCTTCATATAATAATTTATGGACGGGAAAAGCTTTTGTTTTTAAGTCTTTTTCTCCTGATGATTCAGGAAATGGATTTACACAGGCAGCCAATATTGAATACAAAACGCAAAACTGGAACTTTGGTTTTAAAGAAGAATATGTTGCTGACGACTTTAGGGCAGAAGTTGGTTTTGTACCTCGTACAGGCTATTTTAAAGTGAATCCTTTTGTTGGCTATTTGTTTTATCCTAAAAAGAAAAACACCATATTAAGTCATGGTCCTAAATGGACTAGCATTTATTACTTTGATGAAGACGTCAAAAACACCGACTATTTAAATTTACTTCAATACTATTTGAATTTCAGGAATCGGAGTTCATTTCGTTTGACATTAATAAACGAGTATGTTGAGCTTCAAGAACCTTTTGATCCAACAGGTTCTGGTAAACCTGAACTACCTGCCGGTTCAGAACACCATTGGAATGCTTTGAGAATGGACTATAGTTCAAAGCCTCAAAGTATGTTTACTTATAGCATTGGAACTAGAGTAGGAGCTTATTATCAGGATGGTTCATGGTTTAGCATTAATAATGAATTGGGCTATAGGTTTCAACCCTACGTAAGCCTTAGCTCAGTAATTAGCTATAATAATATACGGATGCCGGCACCTTGGAATACCACTGAATTTTGGTTAGTTGGTGCTAAAGCTGATGTTACGTTTACAAACAAACTTTTTTTTGCGACACTGTTTCAATATAACGAACAAACAAAAAATTTTAATTTAAATTCAAGATTTCAATGGAGGTACCAACCTGCATCAGACTTGTTTATTGTATATACTTATAATGATATGCTTCCGCCGTTTACAGAAACAACACAATCACTTACTTTAAAATTAGTCTATTGGTTTAATAAATAGCATTTTCATATTACATCATTACATCATTACATCATTACATCATTACATCATTGTTTCATTATATCATTATATCATTACATCATTGTTTCATTATCCCTTCCACCAAACCACGAAAAATTTTTGAAGTAAACCATTTGAAAATTTAATCCAACACAGGGGCGCTTTTTTCTCATTAATAATGACTGTGATTCTTTCCTGAAATTTATTGTAGATCATCCAATCCACATCAGTTTGAGCTTCCAACAGCCAATCTATTTTCCTGGGAATATAGAAAGTACAATCTGAAAACTGTTGAATTTCGGAAACATGAATGTAAAACCCTTTTAAACAGTCTTGATTTAATAACTTTAAATCAATAGCTACTTTATAAGGAGTAAATAATTGAGCTTTAAAAAACACGCGTTGTAGCAAATCTTCTGCTAACAAATTATATCTATTTAATACTGTAATCGCGTGTTCATTTTGAATTAGAGGTAACTGCTTATCTTTTAGTTTGGTTAGTTTCTTTAGCAATGTATCGTTCCTGTTTGGCCCAATCCAATGCTCGATTTCAGTGCTTCCAACAGCAAGGTCATACAAATAGAACTTATAGATAATTTCTACATGAATAGGAATATCATCTTGCTTTAAAATACAGTCTATTTCGCCTATCGTTATTTTTCCATCTTGAACTTGAACATTTTCCAATACTATTTCAATATTGCTGTTTTGTCTTAGTTCCTCGATTACAAAACGTTCAACCCGCTTTCCGAGGAGTAAGTTATCCGGAATATTGCGATTGAAATTTGATGTTCTTTGTTGCTGCAATTGAAGTTGTTCCATACCAAAAACAGAATGATCTTTCCAAAGTAAGGAAGTGTTTCTATATCCTTGGTATTGCAGTTCTATGTTTTTTAATGATAATTTCATGAATTGCTAATCTATAAGTTTTACCTTAATAACATGATATCAGAGAATAATTTAATACTGAATACCTAAAGTAATTATGAAAAGATTAAAGCTTTTAAATTGATATTTAATTCTTTAACATATTATTAATGCTGATAATGCTTATTTAAGCTACCTTTGGGGCGTTAAGTATTATTATACAACTTCTCTTTTTTAGTTTCTATCAATTTTAATCAAGTCGTTGCTTACTTTATTTTTTAATAACCTTGTTACATGCGTAATAGTTTGTATCCATGAACAGGATGAATATTTGTTTTAAAACACATAATAAAAGTCCGAATGGCATATCAGGATTAAAAAAGTATTGGTCATTCTTTAAGAGATCACAGCAAGATGCTTTGTTATTTAGCTAAAAATCTTATAATCAGAAACCTATAAAATACAAACACAAGAATATAATAACAGAAATAATGATAAAACAATTTATAAATAAATTAATTAACACGAATAAAGTAAATATTATGAAAGAAGGTACAGTAAAATTTTTCAATAGCTCCAAAGGATTTGGTTTTATTAAAATGGACGATTCAGACGACGAAATTTTTGTTCACACATCTAATCTTATCGATGAAATTAGAGAAGACGACAAGGTAAAATTTGACGTTGAAAAAGGTGATAAGGGATTAAGTGCTATCAACGTGAGTTTGGTATAAAACATACACATCCAATAGTAAAGAAAACCATCAGTAATGATGGTTTTTTTTGTTTTAAATAAAGTCGTTTTTTAACGCATTGTTGCCGCATGTAATCTTGTGTTTATTTTAACGCAAATTTTTATATGCAGTGATTTCATTTAAGTATATTTGCCGCCGTAATAGAAAAAAATCAATACTATGAAATCATATTTTATCGCCTTATTTGTTGTTCTTTTCGTTTCTTGTGATTCTGAAGATGGGTCAAGTACAACCGATTATAGAGCAGAAAATGAAATAGAAATACAGGAATATATAGCTCAAAACAATTTAGATGCGACAGGAACAGGTTCTGGTTTGTACTATGTTATTGATGAAATGGGTGAGGGTGCAGCAATTACTTCAACATCAGATGTTTCTGTCAAATACAAAGGTTCTTTTACCAATGGGACATTAATTGAGGAAAATACTGAAGAAGGTATTTCTATTAACTTGCAACAAGTGATTCCGGGCTGGACAGAGGGACTTCAATTTTTTAACGAAGGAGGAAATGGAATGCTTCTCATCCCATCTCATTTGGCTTATGGAAGTAATGATTTTAACAATATTCCTGGTGGATCAGTCCTCATATTTGAGGTAGAACTGATTGATTATGACGCCGAAAATAAAGAAGAAATTGTTCAGTATATTTCAGATAACAACCTGGATGCCATTGAAAGTGATACAGGATTGTTTTATGTAATAGATGAAGCAGGCACTGGAGCACAACCAACTGAAACCTCAATTGTAACAATAGCTTATAAAGGATATTTTACTGATGGCGAGGTGTTTGACGAAAGTGATGAAACTGGAATCTCGTTTAATTTAAATCAGGTTATTCCTGGTTGGACTGAAGGGATACAATATTTTAAAGAAGGTGGTAGTGGCCAATTGTTGTTACCTTCCTCATTGGCCTATGGTAGGTATGGAAGCCAAACGATCCCAGGAGGTGCAGTACTGATTTTTGATGTAAAACTAATAGCTGTCAATTAACACAATCCAGGGTTTGATCTTAAAGAGTTAGACCCTTTTGTTTTAACAACATTTTTCTTTCTGGGTATGCTATGATATAGGTTTTAATAGGGGTGTTCTATCAGTAAAACGATATATGTTATATTTGTGTAAACCACAATTAAGCCCATGAAGAACTTATTATATATCGGATTGATCGCAATCACCTTATTTTCTTGTCAAAAAAAAGATAATACAGAAGATAAAACAATAGCTTTTGAAGGAATTGATGACGCTATAAAACCTGGAGATGATTTCTTTAACCATGTTAATAAAACTTGGTATGATTCAGCAGTTATTGAGGCTGATCAGGTTGGAGTTGGTTCTTATAGGTTTTTAAATATTCCACAAAAAAAATTACTTCAAAACATTTTGGAGGATGTCTCAACTGGAGACTATGAAGAAGAAACCATAGAACAAAAATTAGGTGATTTTTATGCTTCTGGAATGGATACTGTAGCTATCAATAATCTTGGAAACGAACCGATACAGCCTATTTTGGAGAGAATAGATGCCATTTCGGACCTGCCTGCGCTGATGACATTTATAGCAAATCAACTAATGGATGGAGATTATTCAATAATGTACCCATATATTTCTCCAGACCATCAGAATAGTGAGGTTAATATCGCTCATTTTAGTCAGACAGGATTAGGTTTGCCTGATCGAGATTATTATTTTAAAACGGATTCATCTTCTGTCAATATTCAAAAAGCCTATATAAATTATATCAAAACGCTGTTTGAATTGACAAATGATAATGATGCATTAAGACATGCCAACATTGTTTTTACTATAGAAAAAGAGTTAGCTGAATCACACAAAACGCGAGTTGAACGAAGAGATATTAAAGCAAATTACAATAAACTAGCTGTTTCAGACATTAACGAAAACCAAAAGAACATTGGTTGGTCTGATTTCTTGTCAAATTTAGGGATACAGGCAGATTCGGTAAACGTGCGTCAAACAAGATATTATGAGAAGCTCAATTCTATGCTTGAATCTGTGACCTTGGCCGATTGGAAAATATATATAAGAGCAAATTCATTAGCTAGCCATGCGAACATTTTAAGCCAAGCCTACCAAGATGCTTCTTTTGCATACTCCAAAGTACTATCTGGTCAATCGGTACAGAAATCGCGCGCTCAATTAATGGTTCAGGCTGTAGACAGGCAAATTGGTTTTGCTCTAGGGCAATTATATGTGAAGCGCTATTTTAATGAAGATGCAAAAAAGAGGGCTTTGGACCTTGTAAACAATCTCCAAAAGTCTTTAGAAAACAGAATAGACCATCTTGATTGGATGAGTGACAGTACAAAAGTAAAGGCCAAGGATAAATTATATGCGATTAACAAGAAAATAGGCTATCCTGATGTTTGGAGAAATTATGATGATGTAAAAATCAGAAAAGGTAAATACTTCGAAAATGTGATTGCATTGCGTCAAAACGATTATCAATATAACTTGAATAAATTAAATAAGGCTCCAAATAGAGACGAGTGGTTTACCACACCATCTACTGTCACAGCATATTATAATCCTTCGCTTAATGAGATTGTTTTTCCTGCCGGTATCTTGCAACCTCCATATTTTAATCCTGATGCTGATGATGCTATTAATTATGGAGGTATTGGAATGGTCATAGGTCATGAGTTTACCCACGCTTTTGATGACCGAGGTGCGCAATTTGATAAGAAGGGCAATGTCAAAAATTGGTGGACAGATAATGATTATGAAAAATTCAAGGGTAAAACCCAACAAATTATTGACCAATACAGTGCGTTTACTGTATTAGATACTGTACACTTAAAAGGTGCTTTAACCGTAGGCGAAAACACTGCAGACAATGGGGGAGTCGCTATAGCCTATGATGCTTTTAAAATGACAAAACAAGGAAAAGATACCACAAGGATTGGTGGATTTACGCCAGATCAACGTTTCTTCATGTCTGTAGCTCGTATTTGGCGTGTAAAAACCCGTGACGAATACTTACGTAATTATGTAGCAACTGATCCACATTCACCCCCAATTTGGCGTGTGAATGGCCCCCTAATGAATTTCACCCCATTTTACGAAGCCTTTAGTATTAAACCTGAAGACAAAAACTTTAAACCCGAATCCGAAAGGATAAAGATATGGTAAGCGATAATTCTAATTAAAGTATTTTTTACTTTGAATGCTCAGCGCAATTAACGCATTCGCATTTTTCTCCTTCGCAAGTACATTTACCATCTTTGTGCTGGGTACAAGTCATCTTTTTACTGTGTTCAGCACAATTGACACACTTACATTTTGCTCCTTCACAAGTACATTTACCATTCTTATGCTGCTTACATGTGGTACCTTTTTTTGCACCGACAGTTTTTAAATCCATTTTACAAACCGGACAGTTCCCAGCTTCATGATAAGTCTTTCCTTCTTCACAATCCATCGGACACTGGTACTCGACTACTGAGCTCGTTTCTTCTTGACTTTCTGGCTTTGTTTCAGATTTTTTGTCTGCACAAGAGGTAAATAGAAGCATTGAAAAAATAAGTGTAAAAAGACTTAAGGATAAGGAATTGGATTTCATGATAAATAAATTTCGAAGTATTTCCAGCTAAAGTATGGAATAATAAATAAATTATGATCATTTTCCAAATAGGAGTGAAGCATAATTTGTATAAAATATTAATCAGCTGTTATATAACCTATTAACATTGCTTTTGTATGTCTGCCCTATCGGAATTTTATGAGTTGTAATATGAATACGATTGCCTTCAATCAATTTTATTTTATCAATAGCTATAATGAATGACTTATGAACTCTTAAAAAATTACCATCATTTAAAATGGATTCATAATATGATATTTTCTCATGACTCACAATCATTTCATCTCTAAGAAACAGTTTGGTATAGTTTCCATAAGCTTCAATATATAACAAGTCATTCAAATCAATTTGATGTTGCTTTTTATCACCTTTAACAAATAACCTGGCAGCTGTTTCATTAGAAACTTGTTTAACAGTTGTTTTTGTTGTTTGAGTATCTGATATTTTATTTACAGCTTTTACCAAACGATCAAAACTAAATGGTTTTAAAATATAGTCTACAACATTCAATTCAAATCCTTCTAAAGCATGTTCTTTATAAGCTGTTGTAATAATAGTCTTTGGAGGTTTTGATAAGGTCTTTAAAAAGTCTAATCCTCTTAATTTAGGCATGTTTATATCTAAAAACATGAAGTCTACCGTGTTTGCATTTAAATACTGCATTGCTTCGATAGCATCGTAACAATTTTTCTCTAATTGTACATGTGGCAACATACCACAAAATTCTTCTATAATTTCATGCGCTAAAGGTTCGTCATCTACTATTATATACTTAAGCATTTTTAGAAATTTTTAAACTTGATTTATAAATGTCAGCGGCTTTATCAATAATTAGCTCATGTTTTTGATTGTACAATAAAGATAGTCTTCTTTTGAGGTTTTTCAATCCTATTCCATTTGACTCATTTATTTCTTTTGGATCAAAATTATTCTCAATATCAAAATGGATAAAATCTGCATCCTCATATAGATTTATATGAATAAAAGCGTTTTCCGTAAGTGTTTCAATACCATGTTTAAAAGCGTTTTCTAAAAGAATAATATACAATAAAGGCGCAATAGTTAAATTAGCATCTATATCATGTTTAAAAGTGATTTCTACAGATTTTTTATAACGAATTTTATGAAGTTCTATATAGTTGTTTAAATAATCAATTTCATCACCGAGTTTTACCGTTTCTTTTTCGCCTTCGTAAATTGTATAGCGCATCATGTCGGATAATTTTAAAATTACATCTGGGGCTTGTTTTGAGTTTTTAATTGTTAAGGCGTATAAGTTATTTAACGTATTAAAGAAAAAATGAGGATTTATTTGTGCTCTCAGTAAAGATAATTCAGTTTTTGCTTTTTCTGCTTTTAAATTTTGTAACCATTTCCATTGTTCAAAAATCCAAACAAGAAACAAGATTGGCATAGGTAAAAAGAAAACATAAAACGGAAAATCTTGTTTAATAATTAGATAGGCATCTAAATCACCAGAAAAGAGTCTTAAATAGATGAAGTAAAGAAATAATGGCGCATAAAAGAATGTTATTAATTTCCAATATTTTTTGATAAAAGCAGGAACTAATACATACGCAAATCCAAGCCAAAATCCAATCATTAGAATAAATGTAATGGGGTTGTCTGGAAGACTCATCAAGCCATCCACTATTAAAGCTATAATAAACAGGAGTAGTAAGGCTAATACTTTAAAAACAGTTCTCTTTTTCTTTTTCAAATAATTGAAATGATGAATGGATAAAGCAATTGCCAAACCCCAAAAGATGGTATAAATAACAATTTCGTAGGATTTTTCTTTTGGAAGAATAATTAAACCAATATAATCTAACAAATAGAATACTGGTACAATAATAATAAACCCAAATAAAAAAGCTTTGTATTTTTTTAAAAACTGAATCATAGC
>RCNB010005303.1_pt1 | contig 12723 bp, 8 predicted proteins | sample 2041321 | NCBI WGS metagenome assembly RCNB01 (sample SAMN09708232, study PRJNA481090) | Marine sediment metagenome, whole genome shotgun sequencing project. | reverse complement strand
CAACTTAAAACACGCTTTATTTAATATTTAATAGTATTCAATTCTTTATTGTACTAAATTTATCTTAAGCTACAGAAATATAAATGTATTAAATTATTAATATTTCAAAAAATATCGTGAATAATTTGCTTATTGAACTTATTCTTTTTATAATATTTTTATTTCTATTCGCAATTGGATTCTTCATAATCTATAAACAAGTAGCTTTAGTTAAAAAAGGAGAATTTAACCTTAGAGATCGCCTTCAGTGTTTAATTTATGGGCTTATCTTTGGTGCAGGCGTGATGATCGTCATTGCTATGGCTTTTATATTTGCTGTAAAAACTCCCGAATTTTGGCAAAATAGTAATTTAACTCCCCCCAATATCAACCCTCTTGCGTTACTAATTCCTTTTACTTTTTGCATCGGATATATATCGTTTTATCCGTTGATTGATTTCCTTTTCATTGCTTTGAGTTCCGAATTAGACGAAGGCCTTACTCCATTTCACAAATTTATTAGTAATAAAATTATCAATTTTTCTAAAAGTAAGATTATCTCAGTGTTAATGGCAGTTTTCTTATATATTTTATTTATCATACCACCTCTATTGTTGTCTTTTACAGGCTTGCCGTTTTTAATGATATGGATTTCTTGGTTACTTGTTTACCCTTTAATGATTCTTACTTTTTATGGATCTAAGGGTTACATCGCTGGGATTTCCAACGAATATTATCATATCCCTGACCTTAAAAGGTCTATATTTTTAAATTTCGAAGATAGCAAAAGAGGTATGAAACAATTTATTTCAAATCCCAAACCATACATAATGTTAGGTTTAATGATATTCGTGTTTATTTGGGCTTGGATTTCATTAATTCAGACAATAATTTACTTTTTTTCTGGATCACTAGCATTTTCTACGATGACTTCTTATTTTGTTTTTGTAACTCTTCTATTTGGCATTATAGGCTATTTTACGCGATTTTGGGGCCGTAAAATTAAATATCGAGGCATTGACATTTATTTCGCAGCTTATTTAATGGCAGCTATTGGAATTAATGTGTTAGTAAATTTTTTAATTGTTAACATAGATAAATTAACGGAAACTTTCAATTATTGGAATGTTTCAGCTGAGCTTATTCCTAATTCTGTTATGTTTGCTTGGGCAGCTATAATAGAAGAAATTTTTATGCTTACATTTACAACTTATTATCTTTTGTCAAAAACTAATACTTTTACTAAAAACCTTAAATATTCCAAGATTATTGAGTACGGCCAAACATTTGATGCTATACCTTTGTTTAACTTCATAAAAAGTTCTGATCCCTTACTTAGGGATCACGCAGAGAAGACCCTTTTGATGATGTACGAGCGAATTCCTTTGAAATCAGAAATCTCTTTAGACGATTGGGAGTATAAAAATTCCTTATTGGATGCAATCTGTGATCCCAATCCGAATTCAAGAAGAATATCTAGTCAAATATTAAAAAAACTGGAGAAAGATGCCTCTGAGGTAATTATACCGTGGATCGTAGAAGCTCTTGAATCACCTAATTATGATAAAAGCATACCTATTGCTGAATTAATACTTCATGCTGAAGACTCGTTAATAAAAAAAATACCTATAAAAATCATAAAAAACCTAATATCAGATTCTGAGTGGAGGATGAAATTAATAGGGTTAAAATTATTAACCAAATTTATCGACCTTGAAAAAGATTCAGCTCAAGATATAAATTTAATGGAATTACTAAACGATCCAAACAGTCTCGTTCAAACTGAAATTCTTAATCTGCTTTCAGAGACACAATTGAATGTAAACCCTGAAATCTTACTAAGTAAAATTCATCACACTAATCAAAACATTCGGGTAGCGGCAATTCGAAACTTTAAAAATCTAAATATAGAAAAACTTAATTCCAATATTGTTAAAACATTAATTCCCTTGATGTATGATTCTAATAGTAAGGTACGTGCTTCTATATTTGATGTGATTTCTAAAGTAGGGAACTTTAAGAAGAATTCTATTCCTATCTCGTCTTTTTATGAAGGATTACTATCTTCAGATGAAAACTTAAGGAATTCCTCGGTATTAGCTCTACAAAAATATTATGCTGAAGAACCAAAGTCCATCGATCTAGAAAAAATTATTGGTCAAATTGATACTGAAAATTTAGATTCGTTAAATAGCATAATTTCTCTATTAGGTATAATATGGCAAAGTAATCCTGAAAAGATCTTAACTACTTTATTAATATTCATAAAATTCAACAATTCCGAGTTAAAAAAAGGAATATCTGATATTATTGTTAAGAACTTTAAGAAAAACCCAACTTTAATTATAGAGAAATTAATCAGAATTAAAGATGAAACAAAATTTATATCCAAAGGTATTATTTCCCAAACGATTATTAAGATATGTAGAAAATATCCAAATGAAGTAATCCCAAAACTAATTGATCAGTTGAATTCGGAAGATCTTTATACAAAAATTAATATTATCTCTTCGCTGGATGGGTTAATAGACGATTTCATTGATTTAATAGCCCTTAATTCAATACTAGGAATAATTAAAGGTGAAAATGAGATTGTTCTCAAGAAAGAAACCGCTCAGTTAATTTCTAAAATTTCAAAGACCAAACCCCTAGCAATAAAGCCTGTAATAGCAGAATTGCTACAATTTCTCCCTGAACAGGAATTATCTGTTAGAATTTTATTAACTAAATCTATATTGGAAATATCAAAAAATTTACCGGATATTATACCCGTTCCACTTGTTTTAGAATATTTATCCGATTCCGATTCATTCATTAGAGAAACAAGTGTGAAAATTTTAGGTTATATTGGAAAAACTCTGCCTATGGCTGCTGTTAATGCTCTAATTAATCAGGCTTTAATTGACGAAGAATGGATCGTACGTGATGCTACAGTTGCAAGTTTAGGAAAATTAATCCCTTTTATTGAAGACAAGGAAGTAATTATAAAGAATTTAGCAAGTTTAATGGATGACGACAAAAGTTGGGTCCGGCGATCATCAATGAAAATTCTTTCAACAATAAAAGAAATTTCCGAATCTGAAATCCCCTTTGGAAAAGTTTCAGAAAATTTACTGAACGAAGACCCTAAGGTTAGAGAAGGAGCCGCTAATCTATTAAATATTTATAGCTTTGAAGAAATAGATAATATTTTTCAGAATATTTTATCATTGTTAGGAGACGAAGTAGAAGATGTTAGAGCAACGACCGTAGATGTAATGGTGAAAATCATTCAAGAAATGGGTATAACTAAAATGCTCTCGAAATTATTAAAAAATTTAAGCGATGAATCGACTATAGAAACACAACAATCAATAGCAATTATATTAGGACGAACTGTTAGATATACAGATGAAAAAATAAAAAAGAGGGTAATATCATTGCTTAAGATTAGATGTGAAATGTCGCAAGATAAAATTATTTGCGAAATCCTAAATAAATTAAGAGAAGGTTAAAAAAAAACCGAAGATTTTGTAGATATTTCTGTGGAGTATTTCACTAAACTTATTATCTCTTAGTATTTTTTTCCGACAATTTTTATTTACTGCTTAATAAGCTTAAATCGTTAATATATTAGATTAAAATATCATCAAAAATAATTTGGGTATATCATTGTGATAATAAAGGTGATCTCGTTTGACAACGCCAATGTCCAGTCCTAGTATACCTATTGACAAAATTCAGCATTTTGAAGAATTTTTTAGATTATTTGAAGAAATACCCGGAGTATATAAATATCTCGACTTGATTAACGATGTAATTTCAAAAACTGGCAACATATTAACTATTTCCTATGAAGATTTATTAGCATCTGATTCTGAAATTGCTGAGCTTTTAAGAAAAGATCCTAGTTCCCTTTTAGAAGATGCTATTGATGCTTTCAAGAGCATCTTGAAATTTCAAGGTGGTACTTTAACTGATCAAGATTACTTTGTTAGGATAACAACCAAAGACGAATTTAGTCCTCTATTTATACCTTTAAGAAGTTTAAGGGCAAAAAACATAGATCGTCTTGTGTGGACCAAAGGAATTTTAGTGAGAAGTTCAACCATAAGACCAAAATTAATTAAAGCTGAGTTCGAATGTATGACTTGTGGTGCCAAATTTGAAGTTTTACAACTTACATCTAGAATAAAATGGCCAAAATTTTGTTCTAATACGCGCTGTAAAGCAAAATCTCAATCAGATTTCAGGCTTATTTCTAGAAATTCTGAATTTATAGATTGGCAAAGCGTCATGATCCAAGAAATACCCGAAGATCTGCCTCCTGGTAGAATACCTAGAGCGATTCAAGCAATATTGACTTACGATATAGTAGATAGTGTGAAACCTGGTGATAGAGTTACTTTAATGGGGACGTTTAAATCAGTGTTAGCGCAATCTACTAAAAGTATGAATAGCACTCTCTTCAAAACTTTTATTGATGTCAATTACATCGATCCAGAAGACAAGGTCGAAGGACTTATCGAATTATCTAAAAAGGATAAAGAAGAGATTGAAAGATTATCAAAAGAACCCATGATACAAAAGAAAATAGCAAGGTCTATATCCCCAGTTATTTATGGAAGAGACGAGTTGAAAATGGCTACCGCATTAAGTTTGTTTGGAGGTACTAGAAAACCACGACCCGGAGGAGGATTTAAACGAGGAGATATCCACATCTTATTTGTGGGGGATCCAGGTACTGGTAAATCGGAGATTCTAAAAAGTGCAATAGACATATCACCTCGCGGTTTATATACATCTGGGAAAGGTTCAACGGCAGTAGGATTGACTGCTGCAGTTATTAAAGACAACGAAACAGGACAAATGAATCTTGAGGCAGGAGCCATTATTCTAGCTAATGGCGGCGTTGCTGCTATCGATGAATTTGATAAGATGGATACTTCTGATCGCTCAGCTCTGCATGAGGCGATGGAGCAACAAACCGTTAGTATTGCAAAAGCAGGTATTGTTGCTACTTTAAAAGCTCAAACAGCAATTATAGCGGCAGCAAATCCTCGTACTGGAAGATATGATCGCTATAAAACACCTACACAAAATATTAATCTTCCACCTCTCGTTTTGATTTAATTTTTATAGTTACGGATAAACCAGATCCCGCTAATGATGCACAAATGGCAGAGTTTATATTACAAAATTCAATGAGAGGACCAAAGGATAACATAGATAGTAAATCTAGTAAATTAGGACCAATTGACGATAAACTTTTAAAAAAATATATTAAATATGCAAGAAGGAAATGTTTTCCGATATTGAGTGAGGAAGCAAAAGAAAAAATTAAAGCCTTCTATTTACAACTACGAGGTCAATATGACAGTGAAGATGCGATTGTTTCGATTTTAGCGAGGAATCTAGATGCTCTCGTGCGATTGAGTGAAGCATATGCAAAAATGGCATTAAGAAAAGAAGTCCTTAAAAGTGATGTTGAAGAAATTATCAAATTATTTAAGAGGTATTTAAAAGATACAGGTTACGATGAAAGTACTGGAAAGATTGATATGGATAGGATTCTAGTTGGCCAATCTCGGAGCTCTATCACTAAACTTGATAAAATGCTTACCAGATTAAAAGAAATATTTGAAGATAATAATTGGAATTCTTTAGAAAAAAAAAATGTCGTCCAAATTCTTGAGCTTGAAGAAGATTTAGATGAAAAATGGGTTAAAGATGCTTTGGAAGAACTCATTAAAGAGGGCACTCTTTATGAACCAAGGAATAACACAATTAGATTTACTAATAAGGACGATTAATTCCTCTTAAATTAGCAATTACTTTTTAAATTCAATCAAAATTAAACTGTATTATGGGGATGGACTTACCTAAGAGCAGTAGCAAATTCAGAAAAGTAGAAGAATTCGTCTTTAAAAATTACGATGAAGCCTTTGTTGAAACTTTAGACGATGAAGATGGACCTGAATTAACTAAGGAATACAACCAAGTTGATTTCAAGACAGATTTAAACGAAGAACAACTCGAAATTGTGAATAACATTCAAGGTCCTATGTTGGTTATTGCAGGAGCTGGTTCTGGAAAAACGAGAACTATCGTTTATTCTGTTGCCAAACTTTTAACATCCGGGGTAAAACCAAGTGAAATAATGCTTGTTACTTTCACGAATAAGGCCGCAAAAGAAATGTTCAAGCGAGTAGAAATTTTACTTGGAAAAAAACCAAAGGGTATATGGGCGGGCACTTTCCACTCAATTGCTAGCCGATTTTTGAGGATGTATGCAGAAACGCTTGGATTAAAACCCAATTATACAATTATGGACGAAACTGATGCGAAAGGATTAATGAAGTTATCAATTGATAAAGCAGATGCAAAAGATCTAGAAGAAAAATTTCCTACATCTGCAATAGCAAAAGCCATTTTATCGTTCTCAATAAACTGTAATAAGGCAATTAGCGAAGTTATTCAATGGAAATATAATCATTTTGATAGTGATATGGTTATTGCGAAATTGCTAGATGTTTTTAAAATATATAGCACAAAAAAAGCAGAAAATAACTTAGTGGATTTCGACGATTTATTAGTTTTCTGGAATAGGTTATTAGATGAAAGATTTGTAGCGAAATTAATAGCTAAAAAAATCAAATACGTTTTGGTTGACGAGTATCAAGATACCAACTATATTCAAGATGAGATTATTTATAAAATCGTACAACAAAATCCAGAACATAATGTAATGGCTGTTGGCGATGATGCACAAAGCATATATGCGTTTCGAGGCGCCAATTTTCAGAATATATTGAATTTTGAGAAAAAGTATAAGGATTGCAAAAGATATACCATAACATATAATTATCGTAGTGTTCCTGAAATTTTGGATTTAGCTAATAAATCAATAAAACATAACTTCGCTCAATATAAGAAAGAGATGCATACTACACGTAAAAATGGAGCGAAACCTGTTCATGTTTCAACCGAATCTGCTGAATATCAAGCAGAATTTATAATTTATATGATAAATCAATTGAAATTTGAAGAATATGATTTAGACGATATTGCTGTTTTGTACCGCGCTGGGTATCACTCATTAAGAATAGAATTGGAACTACAAAAATACAAAATCCCTTATGTTGTTCACTCGGGGATATCCTTTTTTGAAAGAGCTCATGTTAAAGATTTACTAGCACATTTACGCATTATTCAAAATCCACAAGATGAAATCTCTTGGTCAAGAATACTTACTTTGTTTCAAGGTATTGGAAAAAAGACTTCCTCTAAAATTTTCGACATGATATCAGCAATTAACAACCCTTTAGAAAATCTAATTTCAAATAACAAACTCTCTTCTATATTAGGTAAATTGAAAATTCCCAAGCTTGTGAGAGAAGAAATTTGTGATTATTTAAACAATTTTTTTATATCTATTAAATATTACAAACCTAATGAAGTTATTAATAAACTAATTCATCAATTAAGAAAACCCTTAAAAATTCAATATGATAATTGGCAGGATCGCTTAGAAGATCTAAAACAAATTAGTATATATTCCCAAAATTTTGAATCTATTCCTATTTTTTTAGATACTATAATACTGAACAAATCCACCTTTGAATCTAAAAAAGTGGTTTTAGCATCTAAAGACAATCAATCGTTATTGACACTTTCCACAATTCATAGAGCAAAAGGATTAGAATGGAAAATTGTGTTCATTCCGATGTTATCCGATAATTTATTTCCATCGAGCAAGGTTAAGATTAATTCTCCTGCGTATGAGGAAGAACGGAGAGTATTTTATGTAGGAATTACCAGAGCGAAAGATAGATTATTTTTAATATCTCCTAAAAGTATTAAAGTTTTGAATGGTCAAAGAGAGTTAACCACCTCTCAATTCATAAGAGAATTAAATCCAAATGTTTACAAAAAAAAAATTCATAACTATAACAATCTACATCATTTAAGTCCAGAGGAAGATTTAGCTAAAAGAAGACCAAAAAAAAAAAATGAATTACCCTTATTTACAACAGCAGATACATTATTAAAAGATTAATTTAAAACTTTTAAATTAAGAGAATAATTTAATTCTATTGATTTTATCAACAAAAAATGATGTTTGGAAAGAAGTTCATGAAAGCAGCAGTATTTATTGATGTAAAAAAAATTGATTATAGAGATGATTATCCAAGACCCTCTCCAGGAGAGGAGGATGTAATCGTAAAAACCCATTATTGCGGAATTTGTGGTAGTGATATAACTAATTATAAGTTCAAGATGTATCAGGTACCTATAATAATGGGACATGAATTTTCGGGGGAAGTTGTAGAAATCGGCTCTAATATTACTGATATAAAGCTAGGAGATAAAGTTTGTGGAATAAATGTTGCCTTAGATATCGATCGAGGACAATTAGACGGGATGGGGATTTTTAAAGATGGAGGATTTGCTGAATTCGTAAAAGTCCCAAGAAAATACTTATTCCAAATACCTAAATCTGTTTCAACTAAAGAAGCAGTGATGATTGAATCATTTGCTAATGTTTGTAGAGCTGTAAAATTATCCAATATTACTGAAAACCAAAATATAATTATAATAGGAGCAGGAAATATTGGTTTATGTTTTTTAAGTTATTTGTTGAAAGAGAAAAACCCTAATTATGTCATCGCAATTGAACCACAAGCATTTTTAAGAGAAAAGGCAAAAGACTTTGGGGCAACTGAATCTTTTCCCCCAAATCCAGCAAAAATTAAAAAGTTTTTAAAAAGAAATGGGAAACCAACTTACATTTTTGATTGCGCTGGAAATCAAAAGTCAATTTTAATGGCAATAGATTTAATAAAAAAAGGAGGGACTGTTATTCTGGAGGGTGTTTTTAAAGGGAAAGTTTCATTTCCTATGTTTCTATTGAATTCTAAGGAAGTTAGTATTAAGGGAGTTTTAGGTCATGATCGTGAGGATATTTTCTGCGCTTTAGATTTTTTTTCTCAGGATAAAATAAAAGCAAATAAGTATATATCTCAAATTATCCCTATTCAAGATATTCGACATGCGTTTGAGAAGTATCTTGATCCTGGTCAAAGAGATTTTATAAAACTCGTTATTGAAGTATAATGCTTTAATAAGAAATTAATAAATTTATTCTATACTTTTGATGTAACAATCTCTTCAGCTATTTGATGAAATACTTTTTCAACATTTTGACCATTTTTGGCAGATGTAAAAATTGTTGCTTTTACATTGATAATCTGAGCTAATTTTTCGATATCATTATTAGAAATAAAGGGATCCATATCTACCTTATTTACAACTAAAATCTTAGGAATTTCTCCACAATATTTTTTAATATCTTGATTCCAAAACTCTTTTAATTGTTCAAATGTATTTCCTCTCGTGAGGTCTCCGACAATCAGAGCACCATGAGCACCTCTATAATACAAATGCCTCATTTTTTTCCATCTTTCTTGGCCAGCAATATCCCAAATTTGAATTGAGACGTTAATGTCTGAGTTTAGTTTTAAATCTTTAACAAATAAATTCGCACCTATCGATGTTCGATAATCTCGAGCAAAATGACCAGATACAAATTTCTTTACTAAAGAAGTCTTACCTACTCCTGCCTCTCCTATTATAATGACTTTGATACGATAAACCATTCTACACAAACTACTTATTTTTTCCCTATATATATCTTTAGCCCTACTAAAAATAAAAACATTAAAATAGTAAATATGTTAAATCCAAACTAAAAAATATGTTTTAATTTAACTAAAAACTTGAAGGTTCCGTCAGTTAAATAAATAGTAACTTTTTTAAAGAATAACGAAAAATCATTATTCAATAGTTTCAAAAAACATTTAATTGATTATAATGACTACTGGGTTAATATATGACGATATTTATCTTAGCCACCGTATAGGTACGCATGTCGAGAGTCACGAAAGGCTTATCGGAATTATGGATTTCTTAAATGAAAAAAAAGTATTGGAAAATCCAGACTATAAATTAATTCGACCTAGAAAAGCTACTAAAGATCAAGTCAAATATGTTCACCAAGAAAGTTTAATTAACCTAGTAAAAGAAGTTAGTGAAAAATCTCAAATTACCGGTCATATTCAGCAGCTTGATATGGACACAGCTGTATCAGCTAAGACCTATGAAGCATCACTTTATAGCGTTGGTGGAAATCTAAATGGTATTGACGAAATGATCGCTGGAAAGGTTAAAAATGCTTTCGCTTCGGTGAGACCTCCTGGTCATCATTCAAACTCTTACAAATGTGCTGGTTTTTGCATTTTTAACAATGTAGCGATTGCTGCTGAATATCTTCTTAAAGAAAAGGGACTAAAAAGGGTGGCAATAATAGATTGGGATTGTCACGCGGGAAATGGGACTTCAGATATTTTCTACAATGGCTCCAAAAACGGTGAAGTAATCTTTTTTGACTCCCATCAGGATGGTAGGACACTTTATCCCGGCACTGGTTTTATTAATGATATCGGAAACGAGGGGGGGCAAGGAAAAATAATCAATTTTCCGATGCCTCCGAGAGCCTCTGATGATGTTAATATAATATTTTTTGATGAAATAATAGCTCCCATTTGCCAAGAATTCAAACCAGAATTTTTTCTAATATCTGCTGGATTTGATACTCACTGGACAGACAGACTTACTAACATGGGTTGGACCTATCAAGGACCTGCGAATTATTTAAAGAAAATCAAAGAATTAGCTGGAGATTACGCTAATAATCGAATTTTAATTACTCTAGAAGGTGGATACGAAATTGATAAGCAAGCTAAAGCTGTGTATAATTGCCTGCAAGTTCTCGATGACAGCGAAAATGAACTAATAGAAGAAAATGCTAGAAAATCTGATAATGATGTTTTAAATTATGTAAGTAATAAAGTTATCCCTAAATTAAAACAATGTCTCACCCCTCATTGGAATTGCTTTTAATTTTTTGAAAAGAACATTAAGATATTATCCAATTGTGCTATAGTTTATAAACAAAATTCACTATTAAAGTTACAATTATTGATATAATTAAGCATAAACATAAGAGAAGATTATTATGTCGGATGAATATGAAAAAGACGAGGAAGAAGAATACAAACCTCGTGGTCCACCCCCAACACTGCCTCCCACATTACCGCCCTCTATGCCCCCGCCCTCAATGCCTCCGCCCACATTACCACCCTCAATGCCTCCACCGCCTAATTCGCTAGAGCCTCCAGTATATCAACCCGAACCAACTATCCCAAGTGGTCCCTCACAAGCAGAATACAATACTGCTCTATCTCAAGTTCAGCAAAAGGATAATGTCATAGGACAATTACAGAATCAGATGAGTGAAGTAAATGCTCAATGTGCAAATTTAAATTCACAAGTATTAGGTAAAGATAACCAAATAGTTCAATTAAATAGCCAAATCAACAGTTTTCAGACAACTATTGAAGGGTTTCAGAATCAAATTACTCAAATTAATAATGAAAAAGCTCAACTATTAGCACAATTACCTCAATTACAAAATCAACTACAACAAGTTCAACAAGAAAATATGAACCTTCAACAGCAGATTGGACCACTGCAAGCTCAAATTAGCAAGTTACAGGAAGATGTATCCTATAAAGAGAAACGAATCCAAGAATTGAAAGAACCAAAAGCAGTTATGCCATCAAGTTTGGCTCAAGGAATAACTTCACAAAGTCCAACATTTGGGAGTAGTCCAATCATTCCAACAGCTTCTACCCCATCAACAGCTACACCTAATATTGATGCTGGATTCGGTTCAGGAAGGAGAATTTGTCCCAATTGTGGGGCTACAGGATTTGCTATTAAGGAAGTTGAGGATAAATCAAAAATATTAAGTTATATTCCTAAACCACAATATGCTAAGAAAAGTATCTGCACGAAATGTGGATTTGAATTTTGATTTTTTTAATATACCTACCTTTTTTTGATCTTATTTTTCGAAAAATTCCATCATTAACTACTTTCTCCATTCATTTTAAGCAATATTTCATATGAATCAGAAATATTAGGAAAATTATTTATACTATAATTTTAATTAATATTGCAAAACTTATAATGGAATAGTTAAGGGTAAAATAGAGTAGAAATGTCAGAATTTCGTGAAGAATTATTAGTTACTGCAATAAACAAAAAGCGAGTGATTAAAATCATTCTTACTGGAGTCCTATTGGTATTTGCGTTTGCTTTTTCAACATTCTTCTTTAGTTTGCTTTGGGATAGTCAAAGACCCATTCCAAGTGACGAATTAGCTGAAGCGGAGCACGAGGATGGTGTACCTACACAAATCCCTTTCCCCTATAATATGTCCGATTTTGAAGATATGTTTTCTGATCTCTCTTTAACCCCTGACGAATTATCTGATCTTATAGATGCGTTATCAGAAATGTTCGACGGTGATATTGACGATTTGGACTTAAGCGATTACGGACAAGCCCTTGCAGCTCTTATGGCCTCTGAAGTTGAGGTATTTAGGATATATGACTACGCTGATTACAATGAAATCTTAACGAAATTCTGGAAATATGAAAGTTTTGATGAATATACAGGAGATGGATGGCATTCCTCTGCTGCTACAGCACCTTATTCTTTTTACACCTATGGAGATTACTTTTCCCAACACTGGGATAAGGATCTCCTTTCTTTAAAAATACCACTTACTCCCAGTATTGGGATAAATTCTATGGTTATACCCACTCTATTTGATACTCCTTTTATTATGGAAAATAG
>RCNB010001964.1_pt1 | contig 12725 bp, 7 predicted proteins | sample 2041321 | NCBI WGS metagenome assembly RCNB01 (sample SAMN09708232, study PRJNA481090) | Marine sediment metagenome, whole genome shotgun sequencing project. | reverse complement strand
GCATCCCGTTTTTCTTTGGCTATCCTAGCTGCCTCCGCTTTTGCTTGTTTCGCTTCGTTCTCCGCTTTTAGCTTTGCATTCGCAGTTGCTATTTCAGATTTTCGTTTGGCTTCTTCAGCCTGCTTTATACGTATAGACTCTTCACTTTCCTGTGTTAGTACCTTTTCAGAAGGAACCTCCTTTACAACAGGCTCTTCAGACGTTTCTTCCTCCACTTCTTCTACCTGCTGTGCAACCTCTTGTTTTGAAGGTTCTACAGGAGGAGTATCCAAAGGCTCTGAGCGAATTTTTTCTTTTGGCTGAACCTTTCCACTTCCAAAATCGGTTGTACCAAAATTCACTGAAATACCGTTCTCTATTGGGGGGTCCATATAGCTAAGACCTATATAGAAAAGCAACAACAACAGTATGCTCAAGAGCAACGTCGTAAGTGTAAAAGATTTCTTTTTGTATGTAGTGTCCAGAAACGCCATCAGTTGGGACGCACTGCCAAGATTACCTTGTAATTATTTCTATTAGCAATGTCCATTACGTTTACCGCCTCCTTTATGGCAACGCTCTCTTCTGCCCTAAGAATAATGGTAGGTTTGTCTTGACCCTCGAGTGCTTTTTTTAATTCTATTTCAATATATGCTCCGTTAATTTTTTCATTATTAACGTAATACTGTAAGTTCTTATCGATACTTACAGAAACATTCTGTGTGTTGGTTGACTTTCCTTTTGCTTTTGGCAAGAGTAAATCTAGTGCATTTGGCGAGTTGGCTGTCAACATAAAAAATATCAACAAAAGAAAAACAATATCCGTCATAGACGACATACTGAAATCTGGACTTACTTTATTTCTTCCTTTTAATTTCATAATGAAGAATTAAAGAGGTTCGTTCAATAGGTCTAAAAAATCAACGGCATTAGCTTCCATTTTATGAACTACTTTATCCGTTCTATTAACCAAATGGTTATACCCTATGTACGCAATAATACCTACAATCAACCCTGCCACTGTGGTCGTCATTGCCGTATAAATACCAGATGCCAAAGATCCCATTTCCGCTTGACCTCCACTACTAGCCATTTCATGAAAAGCTAAAATCATACCTATTACAGTTCCAAGAAATCCTATCATTGGTGCGGCCCCCGCCACAGTTGCAAGAACACTTACGTTCTTTTCCAATTTATAAACTTCTAAGGTACCTGCATTTTCAATGGCAGTATTAATATCGTCCAGAGGTTTGCCAATTCTAGAAATACCCTTTTCTGTTAATCTTGCCACAGGCGAATCGGTCTGTGCACATAGCAATTTAGCTGCCTCTAATTTACCTGAAGTAACATGATCCCTAATCTGATTCATGAAATTCTTATCTATTTTAGATGCCGCATTTACGGCCAATAGACGTTCAAAATAGATATAGAGTGCAACGCCGAGCATCAGAAAAAGTACGGTAATAATAAGGACACTTCCTGTGCCTCCGTTAATAACCAAATCTATAACGGATAAGGTCTTTTCTTCAGAAAGTACTTCTTCAGCCGCATCTTGGGCTAAATCTTGGAATAATAACATAGGGTTCTTAAATTATCAAATTTGCCTTAATAACGGTGTTTTTAGTATAAAATTATACGTTCAGGACAAAATCTCTTAATAATATAAATACTACCGCACCGCTAATAAAACCAACGAATGCCAACCAAGCTATTTTTTTAAGATACCAAAAGAAATCTATCTTTTCCATACCCATAGCCACAACTCCTGCTGCAGAACCAATAATCAGCATACTACCTCCCGTACCAGCAGAATATGCTATAAAATGCCAAAGCGGATTATCGATGGTCTCACCGAACATACCAATACTTGCAGCAACTAAAGGAACGTTATCTATAATAGCGGATCCTACCCCGAACAACAAAACCACAATATCGGTATTCGGAATTGCCTCATTGAGGCTTTCGGCATAATGGAACAACATCCCTAAGGATTCCAAAGCCCCAACAGCCAATAAAATACCTAAAAAGAAAAGTATACTGGGAAGCTCAATTTTAGAAAGAGAGCTATGCACCGGACTATGGTGCCCACCTTCCTCATGTTCGCTACCATCGACTGAGGAAATACTGAATTTTTTATTACTGAAAATTTCTGCAAAAGCAGCTACTACCGCTAACGAAAGCATCATGCCAACATACGGAGGTAAATGTGTAATCGTTTTGAAAAAAGGAACGAATACAATAGCACCTAAACCAAGGTATAACATGGTAGCTCCATATTTGGACTTTTTAGTTTCTTGAACAAAATCTCCTTCAATAACACCTTGAAACGCCTTTTTATTACCAGCTATCAACGTAGGTATTACCATACACACTATTGACGGTATTAACACGTGTAGTATCAACTGCCCTGCCGTAACCTTATTAGCGATCCAAAGCATTGTAGTGGTAACATCACCAATAGGCGACCAAGCCCCACCAGCATTTGCTGAAATAATAATCATACCTGCAAACCACAACCTAGTATTCCTATCAAGAATTACCTTCTGCAAAATAGTAATCAAAACAATGGTTGCCGTAAGGTTATCTATAATTGCCGATAAGATAAAGGCCAATATTGAAAACAACCAAAGTAATTTCTTTTTGCTTCTAGTCCGTATAAATCCTTTTATCGTAGCAAAGCCATCAAAATAATCTATAATCTCCACGATAGTCATTGCTCCTAGCAGAAACACAAGTATTTCAGCAGTTTTCCCCAAATGATGTAATAATATTTCATCAATATGAGAAGGTTCTAATTCGCGCAATTCAGCATTTACTTCGAAAACAGACATATGGTTCAATGCGATTATCGCCCAAAGAATGGCCATCATGGCAAGGGCTGGAATCAGTTTATCTATCTTAAGATTATGCTCAAGAGTAATGGCTAAATAACCTGCCAAAAAAACAATAATAATTATGGTTTCCATCATAAGTTGGTTTTAGTTTATTTTCAGTTTCGAACAAGTAGTTCTTTTAAAATTACTTGAATTCAAACTCCCTAAAGGTATTTAAAAATGTTATTCCTTCACTACCCTTCTACATAATAAAGTTCATTTTATTGAAAATCAAACTTTTACAGATTGTAATTTCATTTCAACTAAGACAATATTCCGTAATTAGTGCAATCAAACGCTTAGCAAACCAATTATAAATGCGTGTTGAAAAATCAGAAAAGAAACCTCAGAATCGCTATAATTTGATAGCAAGTAAGCGGTATAGCTTATCTTTGTAATGCAAACGTTTAATACTGCACCTATGAATTTTACGCTGACGGAAGAACAAAAATTAATACAACAAGCCGCAAGGGATTTTGCCAATAATGAATTGCTTCCTGGAGTAATAGAACGAGACGAGGCTCAACGGTTCCCGAAGGACGAAGTAAATAAAATGGGAGCGCTAGGCTTCATGGGAATGATGGTAGACCCAAAATACGGAGGAAGTGGACTGGACACCCTTTCTTATGTACTAGTAATGGAAGAACTATCTAAAATAGACGCTTCCTCATCCGTAATTGTTTCTGTTAACAATTCCTTAGTTTGTTGGGGACTAGAAACTTTTGGGAACGAAGCTCAAAAAGAAAAATACCTATCAAGATTGACAACTGGCGAAATCATTGGTGCTTTCTGTTTATCGGAACCCGAAGCGGGAAGTGATGCAACATCACAACAAACCACTGCTATTGATAAAGGAGATCATTATGTGCTAAACGGAACAAAAAACTGGATTACCAACGGTAGCTCGGCTGAAATATATTTGGTCATTGCTCAGACAGATAAGGATAAAAAACACAAAGGTATCAATGCTCTTATAGTAGAAAAAGGAGCTGAAGGATTTGAATTGGGCCCTAAAGAGAATAAATTAGGAATTAGAGGTAGTGATACACATTCCTTAATTTTTAATGATGTAAAAGTACCCAAAGAAAATAGAATTGGAGAAGATGGTTTTGGCTTCAAATTTGCCATGAAAACGCTGGCCGGAGGACGAATAGGAATTGCAGCCCAAGCTTTGGGAATTGCTGCCGGTGCCTATGAACTTGCCTTAAAATATTCTAAGGAACGAAAGGCTTTTGGAACCGAAATTTGCAACCACCAAGCTATTGCATTTAAATTAGCGGATATGCATACCCAAATTGAAGCTGCCAGAAACCTGGTATACAAAGCCGCATGCGACAAGGACAATAAACAAGATTACGACCTTTCGGGTGCCATGGCTAAACTGTATGCCTCTCAAGTAGCTATGGATACCACTGTAGAAGCTGTCCAAATTCATGGTGGCAACGGTTTTGTTAAGGACTATCATGTTGAAAGATTGATGAGAGACGCAAAAATCACACAGATTTATGAAGGCACTTCAGAGATTCAAAAAATTGTAATTTCAAGAAGTATTTTAAAGAATTAAGAACTCCCAAAAAGACGTACCCTTAAAAATTAAGAGTATTGACCTAAAAGGTTTAATATCTAAACAACATACACCCCTTTATATAGGGGTGTTTTTATTTTAGCGTACCATATTCTAGCTAGACCCCTTCAAAAGAAAGATAAAACTATGATATGATATGTGTTTTTGTGGATATGATAAAATCGACAGCCAAAAAATGCATAATTCAATATATTTTAACGAATAATTAAAAACGTTGAATTATTTATATCATAATTTAAAAATCATTGCATTTTACTCATTTAAAATGATATTTTTGAGAAAATACCATAATATATGACGCTGAAGAAACAAGGTCTTTACTTACCGGAATTTGAACATGATAACTGTGGCGCAGGTTTCATCTGTAGTTTAAAAGGGAAAAAATCTAATGATATCATTCATAAAGCATTGGAGATACTAGACCGGCTGGAACACAGAGGAGCGGTAAGTGCGGATGGTAAAACGGGAGATGGCGCTGGTATTTTAATTGATATTCCCCACGATTTTTTTCAAAGTGTTTGCAACTTCGAGCTACCTGAGCCCGGAGCTTATGCGATAAGCAACGTTTTCTTCCCTAGAAAAGAAAACCAACGGAATTTTTGCGAAAGTGTTTTTGAAGAAAATATCAAAAAACAAGGACTGCGACTTTTAGGTTGGCGAGATGTGCCAGTGAATAGAGCTATTCCTGGACGAATTGCCGCGGAAACAGAACCTTTTGTAAAACAACTTTTTGTTGCTAAAGAAAATCCAGAGCAAACCTATTTTGATTTCAACCTAAAATTATTTATTGCAAGAAAGGTTACGGAACATACCATTATTAACTCCAAACTTTCTGAAAGCAAGTTCTTTTATGTTCCTAGTTTATCAACAAAAATTATCATTTTCAAAGGCTTATTAATGCCGCATGATATTAGCCTCTACTACCAAGACCTTTTGGATTCTAGAGTGGTAACACGACTTGCGTTGGTGCACCAACGTTTCTCTACCAATACGTTTCCAACATGGGATTTGGCACAACCCTTCCGTTATATGTGTCACAACGGAGAGATAAACACCCTTAGAGGTAATGTCTCCAGAATGTTATCTAGAGAAGAGTTGTTGAAAAGCGATTTCTTTGGGGACGAAATTAAAAACATATTACCCATCATATTGCCTGGAAAGTCCGATTCCGCTACTATGGATATGGTTGTAGAGCTTCTTTTAATGACCGGACGCTCACTTCCGGAGGTTATGATGATAATGGTACCGGAAGCTTGGGAAAAGAACGAAGAAATGTCGCCATCCAAAAAAGCCTTTTACGAGTACCATTCCTGTATGATAGAACCATGGGACGGTCCAGCTTCCATTCCGTTTACTGATGGAAACTATATTGGCGCTGTATTGGACCGTAACGGCTTAAGACCTTCTAGGTATACCGTTACTAAAGATGATTATGTAGTGATGTCCTCTGAAACTGGGGTAGTAGAGATTGCACCGGAAAATGTAGAGTTCCACGGCCGATTAGAACCTGGAAAAATGTTCTTAGTGAACATGGAAGAAGGTCGCATCATAAACGATGAGGAAATAAAAGAAAAGATTGCAAAAAAATATCCTTACAGAGATTGGCTTGACAATAATCTAGTGCATTTAAAGGACATTCCGTATAATGTTTGTCCTCTCTTTTTAGGAGAAGCTGCTTTAGACAAAAGAAAATCAGTTTTTGGGTACACCTTGGAAGACATCAACACAATTATCCTTCCTATGGGCAAGTCTGCCAAAGAGCCCATTGGGTCTATGGGGTCAGATACTCCAATAGCGGTACTTTCACAACGTCCGCAATTGATATATAACTATTTCAAACAACTCTTTGCCCAGGTTACCAATCCACCACTAGATGGTATTAGGGAGGAATTGATAACCGACATTAGCCTTACTTTAGGAAGCGATCATAATATTTTTGAGTTTACAGAACTGCACTGTAGAAAGTTAAAGATTCAAAATCCCGTGATTTCTAAAGAAGACTTGGATAAAATCAAGAACTATGACGTAAGCCCAAACTACAAAGTGGTTTCTATACCAATGCTTTATAGCATTAATAAAGGACATAACGGTTTAGAAGATGCCCTTAAGGCCATCTTAGAACAAGCTTCTAATGAAGTGGACAACGGAGCGAATATTATTATACTTTCCGACAGAAATGTGGATAAAGACAATGCACCCATACCTGCGTTATTAGCCTGTTCCTATGTAAACAGTGGTCTACAGAAAATGGGGAAACGCTCCAAACTAAGTGTAATCATAGAATCAGCAGAACCTAGAGAAGTACATCACTTTGCACTTTTATTCGGTTTTGGTGCTAGTGCCGTGAATCCGTATTTGGTCAATGAAATAATAGGAGAGCAAATAGAGCAACTAGACATTACAGATATTACGTTTGATGAGGCCATAAAAAATTATAATAAAGCGGTCGGAAAAGGTATTCTAAAAGTGATGAATAAAATTGGCATATCCACACTTAACTCCTATCGCGGATCACAACTTTTCGAATGTATAGGGATTAACACAAAAGTAGTTGACAAATATTTCCCAAATACACCAACACGAATACAAGGTATTGGCTTGTATGAGATTGAAAAAGAAATAGCCAAAAGACACCAAACCACATTTGCATCCCAAGAGGTTGCCGCAAGTTTAGATTTGGAAATAGGCGGTGAGTATCGCTGGAGAAGGGACGGAGAAAAGCACATGTTTAATCCCTTGAGTATTGCTAAATTACAAAAAGCGGTGAGAGGAAACGAGCCTAACACCTACAAGGAATTTGCCAAAATGGTGAATGAGCAATCTAAAAATTTGATGACTATTAGAGGGTTATTTGAGTTTTCTAATTACGACCCTATCCCACTGGAAGAGGTAGAACCTTGGACAGATATTGTAAAACGATTTAAAACGGGTGCCATGTCCTATGGCTCTATTAGTAAAGAAGCGCATGAAAACTTGGCTATTGCTATGAACCGGATAGGAGGTAAAAGTAATTCTGGCGAGGGCGGTGAAGACGAACAACGTTTTTACAAAAATGCGACTGGAGATTGGAAAAACAGTGCTATCAAACAAGTGGCATCAGGAAGGTTTGGCGTAACCTCCAATTACCTAACCAACGCCAAGGAAATACAAATCAAGATGGCACAGGGTGCGAAACCCGGAGAGGGTGGACAATTGCCTGGACCTAAAGTAAACCCAGCAATAGCAAAAACCAGAAACTCTACACCCTATGTTGGTCTTATTTCACCACCACCCCATCACGATATTTATTCCATTGAAGATTTATCTCAACTTATTTATGATCTAAAGTCTGCGAATAGAAAAGCTAGAATAAATGTAAAACTGGTTTCAGAAGTAGGCGTTGGAACAGTAGCCGCGGGAGTTGCCAAGGCAAAAGCAGATGTTATTTTAGTATCAGGTTTTGACGGAGGAACTGGCGCTTCACCTTTAACTTCCCTAAAACATGCAGGATTACCCTGGGAATTGGGTATCGCGGAAGCGCAACAAACATTGGTCATGAACGATCTAAGGAACAGAATTGTTTTAGAATGTGATGGTCAACTAAAAACGGGTAGAGATGTAGCTATAGCTTGTTTATTAGGAGCCGAAGAATTTGGTTTTGCTACCGCACCGCTAGTAGCATCGGGATGTATTATGATGCGCGTATGTCATTTAAATACATGTCCCGTAGGAATTGCGACACAAAACCCGGAATTACGAAAGAAATTTAACGGCAAACCAGAACACGTTGTCAACTACATGTACTTTGTAGCCCAAGAATTACGAGAAATCATGGCCCAGCTAGGATTTAGAACAGTAAATGAAATGGTGGGGCAAGTACAAAAGCTCGACCGTATAAAAGCAATAACACATTATAAGGCCGCAGGAATAGATCTTACACCCATCCTACATCAAGTAGATGTGCCAGCTGGAACCAAATTCTACAATACACAGAAACAACAGCACGATGTAGATAAATCAATTGAATTTGATATTATAGCCAAGGCTAACCCTTCTTTATTCAGAAAAGAAAAATCAAGTTTAGATTTCCCTATTTGCAACACGGATAGAGCTGTTGGGGCAATTATCAGTAATGAAATATCTAAAATTTACGGAGCACAAGGCCTACCCATTAATACCTTAAAACTGAACTTTACGGGTTCCGCAGGACAAAGTTTTGGTGCTTTTGCGACAAGAGGACTTACCATGACCGTTAACGGAAATACCAACGACTACCTTGGAAAAGGGCTCTCTGGAGCAAAGTTAGTAATCAAAGTGCCAGAAACGTCAACCATTATTCCTGAGGACAATGTTATTACAGGAAATGTAACCCTTTACGGTGCTACTGCCGGAAGGGCATATATAAACGGTAAAGCAGGCGAGCGATTTTGTGTGAGAAATTCTGGAGCAAAAGCTGTTGTTGAAGGTATTGGAGATCACGGCTGTGAGTATATGACTGGGGGTATTGCAGTAATTCTAGGAGAAGTAGGTCGGAATTTTGGTGCTGGTATGAGTGGTGGTATCGCGTACGTTCTAGATGATAAAAAAACCTTTCTAAAAAGATGCAATGCAGAGGCATTAAATCTTTTAGAAGTTACCGAAGACAATGATGTTAAAGAATTAAAAGACTTGATAGAAAGTCATTACAACGCAACATTAAGTCCTTTGGCTCAACGCATTTTAGAAAACTGGGAGTTGTATTTACCAAAATTCATCAAAGTACTACCGGAAGAATATAGACAAGCGTTAATCCGTTTGGAACAAGAAAAACTACAAACTACATAAATCGAAACATGGGAAAGATAACAGGATTTTTGGAATTCGATAGAAAAGTAGAATCATATAAACCCGTTGAGGAACGAATTAATAATTATAAGGAATTTACCGTTCCCTTACCTGAAAAAGAACTTAAGGAACAAGGTGCTAGGTGTATGGATTGCGGTATTCCATTTTGCCACAGTGGATGCCCTTTAGGAAATCTTATTCCAGATTTTAATGATGCCGTGTATAGAGGCAAATGGGAAAAGGCGAGTGAAATATTACATTCAACCAATAATTTTCCAGAATTCACAGGAAGATTATGCCCTGCCCCATGTGAAGAAGCCTGTGTACTTGGAATAAACGAAGACCCAGTTTCTATAGAAAATATAGAAAAAAATATTGTAGAAACTGCTTTTGAAAAGGGGTGGATTATGGCAAAACCACCTTTGACCAGAACTGGAAAGACTGTTGCTGTAGTCGGGTCTGGACCAGCTGGACTGGCGGCGGCCCAACAATTGAACAGGGTAGGCCATACGGTTACGGTATTTGAACGTGACGAAAAGCCTGGAGGATTGTTACGTTATGGAATTCCAGATTTTAAAATGGAAAAGCAGGTTATTGACAGACGTCTTGCCGTCCTAGAAGAAGAAGGAATTATTTTTAAATGTGGTGTTCATATCGGTATTGATAAAAAAGCCGATGAGTTAAAAAAAGACTTTGATGCTATAGTACTTTCGGGAGGCGCAACGGTTAAACGCGGTTTACCTATCGAAGGTTCGAACCTTAAAGGCGTTGTACAGGCGATGGATTTTTTAGGTCAAAACAATAAACGAGTGGATGGGATTACTGCTTTAGGTGAAGAAATTAAAGCTACCAATAAAGATGTAATAGTTATTGGCGGTGGCGATACAGGATCAGATTGTATAGGAACTTCTTTTCGTCAAGGCGCAACATCCGTTTCCAACTTCGAGATTATGCCTATGGCAACTGCCGATAGACCAGAAGATCAACCTTGGCCGTTTTGGCCAATGCGTTTAAGAACGAGCTCCTCCCACAAGGAAGGTGCAGAACGTTTCTTTAGTATTTCAACAAAGCGCTTTATCGGAGATGACGATGGCAATCTAAAAGGTCTGATTACATCAGAAATAGAATGGATAAAGACTCCTGGCCAAAGACCACAACTGAAGGAAGTACCTGGAAGCGAAAAAGAATGGAAATGTGAATTGACATTATTGGCTCTTGGTTTCACTGGATCTGAAACAACATTAGCAGAACAGTTTGGAATAACCATGGACCAAAGAACAAATATTAAAGCAACCGAGGATAATTATATGACGAACGTTCCCGGTGTTTTTGCAGCTGGCGACCAACGAAGAGGTCAATCCCTTATTGTATGGGCGATTTCAGAAGGAAGAGAGGCAGCATACCATGTAGATACTTATTTGATGGGAAAGTCAAATTTGCCTTTAAAAGGGGATGGGGATTTACCCAGAGTTTAAACCTTAGGCAATTATCTGTGCATCGTATACATCATCCAACTTATGAAAATAAGTTGGATTTTTAGTTCCTAGACAAGTTTTGAATAAAGTGCTTTCAGAGATACTTCGATCACATCCTTACAAGGGTCTAGGATTTACCCATAATATCTTCATATATTTTATCTAACGATAAGGTATCATCCATTGTCTTTTGCAGTTCCAAGAGTTCCTTGAACAGTGTTTTTACAGTATCAGAATGTTCAGGGTTACCGGCCAAATCATTCATTTCATTCGGGTCATTCTCTAAATCGAATAAAAGTACTTTTTCTATTTTGGGGTAAACCAAGAGCTTGAATCCGTTTTTACGAATCATTCGCTGAACATTAACATAAGCGCCATAAACCCCATCATAATGACTTTCATTTCGCTCTCCTCTAATAATATCTATAAAACTATGGAACTGTACATATTCTGGTTTTTCAATATGCGCCAATTCTAAGGTTGTTGCCATAATATCCTGCAAATAAACGTCTTGTCGTAGCACTTTCCCTTTTGGAACATCTGGACCCGTAACCATCATAGGTATGCGAATACTGTGATCAAAAAGACTTTGTTTTCCAATCAATCCATGATGGCCAACGGCTAGTCCATGATCAGCACCAAAAAAGATATAGGTATTATTCATTTTACCACTTTCCTCTAAAGCATCCAGGACTTTACCAATTTGCTCATCCATATGGCTTAAAAGCGCATAATACTCTTGGCGATGTACTTTTACCGCATATTCAGTTCTTGGAAAAGGAGCAAGCGCCTCATCTCTTAAACCTGGCGGATTCCCGATAGCATCTTTCCATGGATATTCCGGTAAGAAATTTTCCGGAACTTTTATATTCTCTAAAGGATACATATCTAAAAAACGTTGCGGGGCTTGTCTTGGATCGTGAGTTGCATTAAAAGCCAAATACATAAAGAACGGGTTGTCCTTATTTTTAGCCTTTTCTAAAAAAGATAGCGCATCCTCCTTAACTACTTCACTCCAATGCTTTCCGCCTTCCCAAAAACCACCTTGAAGGGTATCGGTAGGTGACCACTCCGTATCATCAGGTCCTGTTGGTCGTCCATACCCCAAAGGCATATACGTATTCCAATCCTTCATATCGCCCGATTCTTCCTTCCATTTCTTTATGGCTGTTCCAAGTTCATTCCTTCTATCCCCAGGCATACCGGGTCGCACATGCTTAGCTTCCATAAAAATAGTCGCGGCCGGAGCCAGCACATGCCATTTACCAGTCATGTACGTATCATACCCCTGCTTCTCCAAAAGTCTACTCCACGTTTGATTCAATGCTATTGAATCCCCGCTTGCCCACGCCTTAGTTTTTTTCTGAGCGTTCCAAATATAGGAGCCTGAAATGATCATTGCTCTAGACGCCACGCAAATGGCACCATTCCAACCTCCCATGTTATATGCATTTGTAAACGAAGTACCGTTCTTTACCAAACGATCTAAATTTGGAGTATATACATCCTCAAAGCCAAGTTCTCTTATACTTTCAAACGTTTGATCATCAGCAAATAGGAATACAAAATTAGGATTATCTGTTTCCTTCTTATTTTTTTTCTCCAATCTATCATTACAGGAGATTATTAACAAAAGTGCTAACAAAGGGAATACTAATAGTTTTCTCATGAATGCAGATTTTTGAAGGTAAGGTCTATTTTTCACCGTTAAGATATGCTATCATTATAGACTAATCCTACCGTTACTAGTAAAAGTAGTAACTAAACTTCAGATTCCACTTATTTACAGTTTAGGATAATTCTACCCGTGATTACCATTTTATCTATTTTATAAGATTCATTCCTTTTCATGGTAATAAGTAATAGCCAAAAGACAGGGCAAACTTAAATTTAACTAATAGGGTTTTACTCTTTAAGTTTTGGGCACAAAAAAACCCCCTTACATTTCTGTAAGGGGGTTCTCGAAAAAGGCGGCTACCTACTCTCCCACTTGGTATAGCAGTACCATCG
>RCNB010001963.1_pt1 | contig 12726 bp, 12 predicted proteins | sample 2041321 | NCBI WGS metagenome assembly RCNB01 (sample SAMN09708232, study PRJNA481090) | Marine sediment metagenome, whole genome shotgun sequencing project. | reverse complement strand
ATGACTATATCAATTTTTAGACCAGGATCCTAAACCCAGAATTTGCAGTAGCCATCTACTGCGGCTTGAAAATCCTTGCTGCACCGCTTGTTTATTGCTTTGAAACCCCCGTGCTACTCACGGGGTCGCAAAGGGGAACTATCGGCACGTGCGTGCCTTTCTTGTTTCACCCTCCGGATGAAACAAAACTACCCGTTGCACGTGTAGTCGTTTACGACACGATTTTGCTACTTAACATATTTATTAATATGCCTGCGTCGCAAAATCGCTCCAACTACACGTTTCGCTATGGTCTTCTGCGCCTCGCTACGATAGCTACTGTAAAATCTGGGTTAAAGACGGTCTTTTGGGGTTTCAATCATTAACTTCGTTTTTCAACATTTATTTAAGGAGATAATTTAATGAATTTAAAAGAATTGAAGGAGAAAAAAATCAGTGAGTTGCTCAAAATGGCTGATGGTTTAAGCATTGAAGGTGCCAGTGGCATGAGGAAACAAGAATTGATTTTTGCGCTCCTTCAAACGGAATTGGAAAAGAATGGTCAAATTTATGGTGAAGGAGTTTTGGAAATTTTACCTGATGGATTCGGGTTTTTAAGAGCTCCTGACTTCAATTATCTACCAGGCCCGGATGATATTTATATATCACCTTCACAGATACGAAGGTTTAATCTTAGAACGGGTGATACCGTATCGGGGCAGATACGACCACCCAAAGAATCTGAAAGGTACTTTGCCCTCCTAAAGGTAGAATCTGTAAATTATGAAGATCCAGAAGCAGCTAGAGGTAAAATACTATTTGATAACCTGACACCTCTTTACCCTGAAGAGAAGTTTAACTTGGAAACGGATTCTAAAAACTTGTCAACACGAATCATGGACTTGCTAACCCCAATTGGGAAAGGCCAAAGGGGAATAGTTGTTTCTCCACCCAGAGCAGGAAAGACCATTATCCTGCAAGGTATTGCAAACAGCATAACAACAAACCACCCGGAAGTTTTTTTGATTGTCCTCTTAATTGATGAACGTCCCGAGGAAGTAACAGATATGCAAAGATCTGTGAAGGGAGAGGTGATCAGCTCTACTTTTGACGAACCTGCTCAAAGACATGTTCAAGTAGCAGATATGGTTATAGAAAAGGCTAAGAGGTTAGTCGAACACAAAAAGGATGTGGTGATTTTATTGGACAGTATTACCAGGCTTGCGAGAGCTTACAATACTGTTGTTCCACCCAGTGGCAAGGTCTTATCTGGTGGGGTCGATTCAAACGCACTGCATCGTCCAAAAAGGTTTTTTGGAGCAGCCAGGAATATTGAAGAAGGTGGCAGTCTTACTATTATAGCAACCGCTCTTATTGATACGGGAAGTAGAATGGATGAAGTGATTTTTGAAGAGTTCAAGGGTACCGGCAATTCAGAGCTCTATCTCGATAGAAAGCTGAGTGACAGAAGAATTTTCCCAGCAATAGACATCAATCGTTCCGGGACGCGAAAGGAAGAGTTGCTTCTTGAGTCTAATGACCTCCATCGCTTATGGATATTAAGAAAAGTTTTGCAGCCTTTAAATACCATTGATGGTATGGAATTCCTCTATGAAAAAATCAAAGACACAAAAAACAACGCAGAATTTCTTGAATCAATGAATAAATAACCTTTTAACCAAACGAATTTAAACAAAGAGGAGTAAGAAATGAAAAAAGGTATTCATCCTGCATACGATGACGCGATTATCAAATGCGCCTGTGGAAATGTTATTGAAACAAGAGCTACTAAAAAAGAGGTTAGTATAGAAGTATGCTCCAAGTGCCATGGTTTTTATACAGGGAAACAAAGGTTAGTAGATTCAGCGGGCAGAGTTGAGAAGTTTCAGAAAAAGTATAAAAACATAAAAAAGGACTAAACCAGTTTCTTCCACAGTTTTTTAGAAAGTTTTTATTAAAATCAATGTTTGTTTGGGTAGTATTTAGTGGGGGAATCTATGTTTCAAAAGCTCGGGGCAGTTGAAACGAGATGCATTCAATTAGATGAGTTCTTGTGTGATTCTGAGGTTATCAACAATCAAGAGAAATTTCAGAAGTATGCTAAAGAACGCTCTGAACTTTCACAGCTTTTGGATACTTACAGAATTTATAAAAAAGTGTGCAAAGAGTTAGAAGAAAGTGAGCAGTTAATATCAGAGAGTGATGAAGAGCTAAGACAATTAGCAAAATCGGAGGCACAAAAACTAGAGGAAGAAAAGGGGGTACTGGAAAGCAAGCTGAAATTTTTACTTTTACCAAGGGACCTCAGGGATGAAAAAAATGTAATTTTAGAAATTAGAGCAGGTACAGGTGGAGAGGAAGCTGCAATTTTTGTATCTGACCTCTTTAAAATGTATTTAAGATATGCTGAAAAAAAAGGCTGGAAAGTAGAGATTATGAGTCAGAACGTAACTGGTTTAGGAGGATTCAAGGAGATTATTGCTTTGATAGAAGGCAAAAAGGTTTACAGCCTTTTTAAACACGAGAGTGGTGTACATAGGGTTCAGCGAGTACCTGAAACAGAATCTCAGGGAAGAATACATACATCTGCAGTAACAGTAGCAGTACTCCCTGAAGCAGAAGATGTTGAGGTTGAAATAGATCCGAAAGATTTAAAAATTGATGTCTTCAGATCATCAGGACCTGGAGGACAACATGTAAATAAAACGGATTCAGCCGTTAGAATAACTCATCTTCCCAGTGGATTGGTTGTGAGTTGTCAGGATGAGAAGTCCCAACATAAGAATAAAGCAAAGGCTTTAAAGATCTTGAGGGCAAGACTCTTAGATAAAGCTGTTCGGGACCAGCAGTCGGAAATATCTCAGGATAGAAAAGACCAGGTAGGAACTGGTGATAGAAGCGAGCGAATAAGAACCTATAACTTTCCTCAAGGAAGAGTGACTGATCATCGCATAAAACTTACACTTCATAATCTAGAAAATGTTTTAGAAGGAGAGCTGGATGATTTTTTTGATCAGCTTATTACCCACTTTCAAACTGAATCTATAAAAGAAGCTGCAAATATTTATCAATAATCGAAGAGCTTTTTTGACGTGTGTTTATCTGAGAATCCCTATCAACTACCTTTTTTCTTCTTTTCCACACCATACAGCGACAATTCTCCTTAACAAAATAACTTATACCCACATATTTTAAACCTTATTGTATTAATACTTTACTCTTTTTCTTCCAGGGGATCGTTTTGATTGAAACTAAATGGATGATTAAAAATGCACTTCGTTGGGGTGTTGACTATCTTAAAGATAGTGGGGTTGATAGTCCAAAGCTCGATGCAGAGGTACTTCTCATGCATTCTCTGAATACAGACAGAATTAACTTGCATCTTATTTCTGATAAAATTCTTAATGTCAAAGAAAGGGAAATATACAAGGGATGTATTGAGAGGAGATTAAAGAGGGAACCGGTTGCTTATATCACGGGCCATAAGGAATTTATGTCCTTAGACTTTAAACTCACTAAAGCTGTCCTTGTCCCTCGTCCTGAAACAGAAATTCTTGTTGAAGAAACGTTAAGGGAATACGCCAAAAAAAAAGATAAAAGCAATTCAATAAGAATTCTGGAATTAGGGACGGGAAGTGGTATTATTGCTGTAAGTCTGGCAAAAGAAATCAAACATATCACTTTGGTCTCTACAGATATTTCCTTAGAAATTATAAAAGTAGCGGTGGAAAATGCACATTTGCATAAAGTTAATGATAAAATAACTTTCTTTGTTGGAAGATATTTGCAAGGGATAAAACAAAAAGGGAATCAGTTCGACTTTATTGTTTCCAATCCACCATATCTTTCCAAATCTGATTGGGAAAGTGCACAACCTGAAATTAGGGAACATGAACCTCCGGATTCTTTTTTGGGGGGGGAAGATGGGATGGATTTTTATCGAACGATAATTACTGATACATCAAACTTATTAAGTGAGGATGGTTGTTTGATACTGGAAGTGGGGATAGGACAGGCAGAAATAGTTTCTGATATGATTAAAAAAACAGCCAGCTATAGTAGGGTGAAACTCATTGAAGACCTTTCTGGAATAAAAAGGGTGGTTAAGGCACAAAAATGAAATTTATTTATAATAGTCAAGTTGTCTATCAATTCCTGGATCCCTGCCTTCGCAGGGATGACGGACAAGGGAGGAACCGATTGAAAAAACATGTCATTCCCGCCCCGTATCAAGTACGGGATAAACTCCAGTGGGAATCCAGTATCGTTAATAATTTCATTAGGGTATTCAACTGGAGATTTCCGGATAAGCAAAATCCCTGAATTCCCTAATCCCTTAAAATGTTTTTGATTTTACCTATATCTTCTGTTAAGATTGTTCTTGTTTGACATTTCAATGCGAAGAGAAATAAATACTTAATCGGGTATTTGTGAAAACATTTATATGAATAAATTAGTTATACATGGTGGTAAGAAGCTAAAGGGAGAGGTAAAGATCAGTGGTGCCAAGAATTCTGCGCTTCCCCTGATGGCGTCAACTTTGTTGACAGAAGGATGTAATAGATTCTCCAATACCCCTCAGCTCAGAGATATTAAAACAATCTCTAAGCTTTTAAGGAGCTTAGGAGTTGAGGTTACGGGCAAAGAGGTAATGCAGTTAGATGCTACTAATTTAAATTCCTATGAGGCACCTTATGATTTGGTGAAAACAATGAGGGCTTCCGTTTTAGTTTTGGGGCCTTTGTTGGCCCGGTTTGGTAAAGCCAGGGTATCACTTCCGGGAGGTTGTGCTATCGGGCCGCGTCCAGTTGACTTGCATCTTAAATCTCTTGCAAGAATGGGAGTTACTGTAAAACTTGACAGAGGCTATATCGTAGCTGAATGCAAAAAACTACGAGGGGCAAGAATCTATTTTGATATCTCTACTGTTACAGGTACTGAAAATGTTATGATGGCAGCTACTTTAGCAAAAGGAACAACCGTTTTAGAAAATGCTGCAAAAGAACCTGAAGTAGAAGAGCTGGCTATTGTATTGAATAAAATGGGAGCAAGGATTGAAGGTGCTGGAACAGATGTAATAACAATAGAAGGAGTCGAAACCCTGCAGTCAGTTGAATATGATATCATGCCTGATCGAATAGAGACAGGGACATATATGATTGCTGCTGGTATTACACGGGGAGATGTTACCATACAAAATTGTAATGTCACTCATCTCAGTGCTCTAATAGAGAAGTTAGAAGAGATTGGTTTGGAAATATCTATTAGAGATAGAAGTGTCAGGGTGGTTGGTAATTCATCGTTAAAGAGCACGGATGTGAAAACACTCCCTTACCCTGGCTTTCCTACAGATATGCAAGCCCAGATAATGACATTACTTTGCCTTGCTGAGGGCTCGAGTATAATTTCAGAAACAATTTTTAGTGACCGTTTTATGCATGTAGGAGAACTGAAAAGAATGGGAGCAGATATACGACTTGAAGGAAACAGTGCTTTTGTCAGTGGTGTCAAAAAGTTAACTGGTGCACAAGTGATGGCTACAGATTTAAGAGCCAGCGCTTCTTTGGTCCTGGCAGGATTAGTTGCCCACGGAGGAACAGAGATAAGCAGGATATATCATCTGGATAGAGGTTATGAACACGTAGAAGAAAAGTTGTCACGTCTCGGTGCTGACATTAAAAGAGTTGGAGAATAGGATACAAGATATGACAAAAATACAAGTTTTACGCACTACTGATTCCTCTTTTGAAGATACTTTTAAACGTGTTTTGGTTCGGATAAAAGAATTAAGTACTGATGTTGAATCGGTTGTAAAAACTATCTTAAAAGATGTAAAGGAAAAAGGGGATCAATCTCTATTCAGCTATACAGAAAAATACGATGGGGTAAGATTAGATTCATCAACATTAATAGTTAATCATGAAGATATTGAAGCAGCGTATAAAAGCCTTGATTCAGAGGAGATAAATGCTCTTACTTTCGCTGCAAAAAGAATTGAGCAGTTTCATCAAAAACAGATGAACCGATTTTTAAAAAGATGTTTTGAGGGAGAAACTGTAACAGAGATTGTCCGCCCTTTGCAAAGAATTGGATTGTATATTCCAGGAGGCAAAGCTCCTTATCCTTCATCTGTTTTGATGAGTGCAATTCCAGCGCGCGCTGCCGGTGTTAAAGATGTCGTGATGGTTTCTCCAAACGTTTCGTCACATGTTCTTGCTGCAGCAAAAATTGCGGAGGTCAGTTGCATCTATAGGGTAGGGGGTGCGCAAGCCATAGCTGCTCTCGCATACGGAACAAAAAGCATTCCCAGAGTGGACAAAATTGTTGGTCCTGGTAATGTTTATGTAGAGACAGCAAAACGGTTGGTATTCGGAGAAGTAGGGTTGGATATGCTTGCTGGCCCAAGTGAGATCTTGATTGTAGCAGATGATAGTGCAGTGCCTTCCTTTGCAGCAGCTGATTTCCTTGCCCAGGCGGAACATGATGAAGATGCCAGTCCGATGCTTATTACAACGAGTGAAAGTTTTCTTCAAGAGGTGAACAAAGAAATTTTTTCTCAACTTAAGAAACTGAGAAGAAAAGAAATTGCTGAACGATCGATTGATGCTCAAGGCATCATGATTCTGGCTGATAATATCAACGAAGCTGTTGCACTTGCCAATAGAATTGCTCCTGAGCATCTGGAGTTGATGGTAAATGAGCCAAATGAGGTTCTTAAGAAAATCACCTGTGCCGGCGCTGTATTTCTTGGTAATTATTCACCTGTAACCGCAGGAGATTATCTGGCGGGACCAAGCCACATATTACCCACAGGAAGATCTGCCAGGTTCTTTTCCCCATTAGGCGTAGATGATTTTCTAAAGAGGATGAGTGTTATATCTTATTCGAAAGATGAATTGATGGAGATTGGAGATGCAGCAAAAAAATTAGCTCTTATAGAGGGATTGGATGCTCATGCAAAAGCAGTGGAGAAGAGAATGAGTACCTCCAAAATATAGATAAAAAAATCTTCCAAATCCCTTGACATTTTTGCTTAAATATTCTAAAATTTAAATACAATTAAATATAATATTCCGAACCATTTAGCTCATTAGAAAGAGGCAATATTTCTAATGTTGTTAACCCTAAAGAATAAACTTCCAGGGGGAATGGTCGATAGGGTATAGTTTGAAAAGGCTATGCCTCCCGTATTTGGAAAGGAAGTCATGTGAGGTCAGAAATTTATCCAACGCCAAATATGGTGGTTGGATTTTTTGTTTTTCACCAAAGAAGCCGCATAAGAAAATACAATAACAAGAATGATAATGGCAAATCAAAATGAACCGTCATTCCCGCAAAGGCGGGAATCCAGAAGTAGCTTTCTGCTAAATCAATAGTTTTTATCAAAAGTGTTAAATAAATTCAATCATGAACAAATTGACAGACAACTACAAGCGCCATATTAACTATTTGCGAATATCGATTACTGATCGGTGTAATTTGAGGTGTATATACTGTATGCCAATTGATGGCATTTCACATCTCAGTCACGAAAACATATTGAGCTATGAGGAGATTCTGCGAATAGCCAAAATTGCTGTGAAAGAAGGGATAACTAAGATCAGGATTACCGGAGGTGAGCCTTTGGTGAGGAAAGGAGTCGTTAACCTTGTTGGTTGGTTATCCCAATTGGAAGGAATAGAGGATCTTTCTATGACAACGAATGGTATTCTATTATCTGAATTCGCCAAGCCATTGTATGAAGCTGGGCTTAAAAGGGTTAATGTCAGTATGGACTCTTTAAAACCTGATCGTTTCAGGGAAATCACCAGGGGAGGGGAGCTCTCAAGTCTCATTAGGGGGATTGAAAAGGCTAATGAAGCAGGCATGAATCCAATAAAGATTAATGTCGTTGCCATGAAAGGATTCAATGAAGATGAGGTTTTAGATTTTGCACAACTTACACTTAAGCGTAATTGCCAGGTGAGGTTCATCGAATTCATGCCTGTCGGACTGAAAAATGGCTGGAAAGAAGAGAGGTATTTAAGTTGTTCTACTATTAAAAAAATTATTCAAGAGAACTATAAGCTACAGCCCCTGGGAAACAAAAAGGGGAATGGTGGTCCCGCTGACCTTTACAGGCTGGAAAATGCTAAGGGAATAATTGGATTCATCAATCCAATTAGTGGTCACTTTTGCTCTACTTGTAATCGATTAAGGTTGACTGCAGATGGAAAACTGCGCCCATGCCTTTTTTCTGATAAAGAGTTTGATGTCAGGATGGCAATGAGGCAAGGTGACAGCGATGAAGAATTAAAGGCACTCCTCCATACAGCACTTTCCAATAAACCAGAAGGTCATGCCATTACGAAACCCTCGTTTAAAAAATGTGCACGCGAGATGGTTAAGATAGGGGGGTAAAATTTGGAGTTTACCAGTTTCCCTGATGATATGAAAGTGGTTACCGTTTCAGGTGCTCAAAAAGGTGTGGGGAAAACAGCTCTTGCTGAGATTCTCATGAAAAACCTTCCTGGATTTGCTGCTATTAAAATTACAATGACCGATTTATATACGAGTGTATCAGAAGATGAAAGAGATATTATGATTCCCGATACAGACACTTTCAGGATGAAGAAAAGTGGTGCTGAGAAGGTTGTATGGGTTAAGGCAACGGAAAAGCTTTTACAAGATGCAATGGAACAGGCATTAGAAAAAATCAGCAATCACAAAGGAGTTCTTATAGAAGGGAATAGCATTTTAGAATATATTAATCCTACACTTGCTTTCTTTGTTGTAGATAGTTCAATTGATAATATGAAGCCGAGCCGTATAAGAGCTTTAAAGAAAGCTGATATATGTGTTATCAATCAGAAGAACGGATCTGCATTTAATGACGTAACGCTAGATAAAATAAAATCAATCAATCCAAAGATAAAAATACTATCATTTGATTTTTTATCTGTTGATCATAAGGATAATGAAGATATTAAAAAACTTAAGATGTATTTGAAGAATATATTAAAATATCAGCATGATACAGAATTATCATGATGGATTCCATGAACCCTGTCACCTCTACCCTCAACCCTAAAAGTTATCTTCAAAAAATATTAGCTATCGATATTGGAGCAGGAACGCAGGATGTCCTGCTTTATAATTCTGAGCTTACCCCTGAAAATTGTATCAGCCTCATTCTCCCAACACCCAGCAGAAATTTTTCTAGATTAATAGAAAAGTGTAAAGAAGATATTTTTATTGATGGGGATCCAATCGGAGGTGGAGCTATTCCTTCTCTATTGAAAAGCCATATAAAAAAAGGCTATCGCGTAATTATGAGTGAAGATGCTGCATACACTTTGAGGAATAACATTAATGAAGTGAGACAATACGGTATTCAAATAAATAGTAGTGGGCTTAATGACTTTAAGGGAACTAAACTGTGTTTTCATGAAATTGATATTCCTTTATTGAAAGAATTTTTAGCTAATTATGGGGAAGATTTGGATATTGGCCTGGTGGCAATAGCCGTGCAGGATCATGGAACACAACCTGAGGGAACCTCAAACAGAGAATTTAGATTCAAAATGATAGAAGAAAGATTGAGGAAGGACAACAGGCCTGAAAGTTTTGTCTATACATACGATGAAATTCCTGCCTGTTTCAAAAGAATGCAGGCAGTTGCTCGAACTGCAAAAATGCAATCAGGCTGCGAAGTTTTAGTAATGGACACTTCTTTTGCTGCTATTTTAGGGTGTCTGGAAGAATCACAATCGTCACTATTTGTAAATGTGGGTAACAGTCACACATTAGCGGCAATGATTTCTGAAGGAAAAATCGAGGGTGTAATGGAGCATCATACCAGCTGCTTAAATACAGAAAAACTTGATGAACTTATCATGAAATTTATGAGGGCAGAAATAACATCACAGGAAATACTTGATGATGGGGGGCATGGAGCGGTTATTCTAAACTCAAAATTCGATGACAAAAAAGAAATCATTGTAACAGGACCCAACAGAGGAATGTTAAAGAACAGCCGTTTAAATGTCCGCTTTGCAGCACCACATGGTAATATGATGTTAACAGGTCCCTATGGTCTGGTAAAAGGCGCTCAACTAAAATATGGAGAACACTTCTGTTAGGGTAGCCATCCCCGATCCTGGCAAGCTTTTTCCACTTTCTTGGCGACCTCCTTAGCTGTGCGTTTGGCATCCGCTTCGATGGTACCCAGAAGCGTCTCACTCATCCCTGTGGCTACCCCACCAACTACTATTGGAGCGACGGTTGACGCGACTGCGCCAACACCGAGACTTGTCAACATGCCAGGTTTGAGGCTACTCTTTGTCACAGTTTCAGCCTCGGCGACCAGTTTTCCATCCTGCGAAATCTGCATACGAGTGCGAAGTTCAGAGCCCCCCATACCGAAGCCGATCCACACGCGTGCTGTTTGGTTTCCTTTATCAATGGTGATGAACTGCCCAGTTAGCATAATAGTGGATTCCGAAGGCTTAACCTGGGTGCCAGCACGGGTAGCTTTAACACCCACATTGCGAAGTTCCTCCACCAGAGATTCAGATAGCTTGTCAGCTACCATGTGGCCAATTTTATTCTCTTCCTCCGATAATGACCGGCTGTCGCTGCCACGCATGACCTTGGCCATCATTCCCCGATCGAGCTTCACTTCCGCAGATGTAACCGCGAAGTCATTAACGATAACCATATCCGGCCGCGGGAGGGGTTCCGTAGTTTTCTTTGTTTGATTGACCGTGGCCGTTGCACACCCGCCTAGAATAACCATCACCAGACCGAACAATATGAGTCCTTTCATCCTTTGAGTTGTAGTGTTACACATATGTTTCCTCCTTTCTAATTTAATTAACGGTTTTAATCAAACGACCATCTCGGGTGGTGCTCATTTAACTACTATCATAAAATACTAGCATTTATTTTCTGATTAAAATTAAAAAAAGTGTATACATATATTTCTCGCTACATCGAAACATCGGAAATTGTTATCGGTATAGACGTGGATGTTATCAAAAAAAAGATGGTATTCGAATTTGCTCTGCCAACTTATTTTTTAAGGATTTGATATAACAAAGATGGGTGACCCCATTTTTGTTTACCATTTAGATTGCATAAGTGTCTTTTCAATAAAGAAACTTTCTTTTAGCCCGGTATTAAATTTTATATCCTCTTCTTTTAAGCTGACAACAGTTATATTTCCATTAATCAGGTTCACGAGTTCCAGAAATATTTGTGGGATACAACCATTATCCCATACTTTATACTCTTTGAGGAAAACCCTGCATTTTCTGCCAGCGCTATCGTAGACCTCATCAAAAATAAGTCCCCCAAAGCGTTTATCCAATCTGGAAATACGCTTCGAATAATACCATTCCTTCCTTTTAGGTTTAGCCTCGATTACATAACATTCGGTATTTTTATAGTAGGTCTTATTATTAAAAACTGATGTATAACCATCAAACTTTTTATCCCCCAACCTGGTATAGGTTTCATCTTCCCACTTCCTGGTAGATACTTCCTCTGTAGTCCATTCGCTTCCCATGAAGGAATCATCTGATTCAGACTGAGAAATCCGGCGAATCTTTCTTAAGCTTGGCAACCACAGCCAAATCTCTTGATCTTTATTCGGATCAAGATAAGTCCAGGATAAAACTGACACTCCTTTAATATTCTCAGGATCCAGGATGACCAGCATATCCTTATAGTCAAATACATCGCTTCTTTTATCTAGCAGAATCCGATAGCGCCTCCACTCTCTCGTTCTGGTATAAACCTTTTTGTTGATTATCTTAAATGTGCCGATTCCACTATAATCTTGAGCAAATTTCGTATACTTAACGTAATATTTGATCTTCATTAGATCATCCGCTGAGATGTCGGGATAAGGTTTTAATGTTTCGCAACAACCAGGACATTCTGGTGGATTGGGAAGTGGCAAAGTTTTATCGCTGGAACTTGTCGAAGAGCATAGGAAATCTAGCATTAAAAGAGAGCACACAAAGAATAGAGATAGTACTATTTTCATTTTATAAATCCTTTCCTTATATGATGTATTGTCAAAACTAAACCACAGATTCACCCCATTATATACCTGCTATATGGCAAGTGAACTTTGATAGATGTCAACCCTGTTGGATAGAATAACAGTTCCATAAGATTCACTGTCTAACGGGGGAGCCACAGAGAATTAATCTAATGTACACCTCGCACTGGCCATACATACCAAGTCGTGGTCTTGGGATCGATGTGAACAACGCCAAAGGTTAAACACACCCGCCAGGCAAAGTCCCTATAGGACTCAGGCGCATAGGTAGTGCTGGACCAAAAGTAGGTTATCCATTCAGGCTGCACATTTATAAACGGATGTCCCGAAGTTAGTGCAGGCTCATGTTCCCCAAAATCTATTAAGCTGTGGAGTTCTCTCACGTTAGGAAGGCTCCAATCGGTGTAACCAAAGTTTTCATACGTACCTGCGTTCATTGCTGCCACATAGTCCAGTGCTCCTTGCCAGTTCTTGCTGCCTCCCGGTAAGTTAGCATCCTTGGTCCACATAAACCCGGTAAATTTATCTGTTGCCGTCCCATCTTCATGATCTGTAAACCTCGGTTCTGGCCATGCAAATCCTCTTTGGTACTCTCCGTCCTGACCTGTGCCTGTACATTCAATTGTGGTTCCTGAGTTATCCGAACATATGGTGGTTTGCCCTGTCTTAGGAATGTCTATATATCGACAAGGCTCACA
>RCNB010002609.1_pt1 | contig 12727 bp, 10 predicted proteins | sample 2041321 | NCBI WGS metagenome assembly RCNB01 (sample SAMN09708232, study PRJNA481090) | Marine sediment metagenome, whole genome shotgun sequencing project. | reverse complement strand
AAAGTTACTCAACCCCTCCGTGTTTTTTGAGAAGCGCGGCAACATCCTTATGTTTATTCTTCAGAGCCTGATGCAAAGGAGTCAAGTCGTGATTGTCTCTGGCATTAACATCCGATCCCTTTGATAACAGAAGTTCACAAATCTGTTTTTTGCTTCTTATGCTTGAGCACGCTTCGAAAAGAGGAGTCCTGCCGTTTTTATCCCTGGCTTTAATATTCGCCCCCTTTGAAATGAGAAGATCACAAATCTCGGTACAACCCACCATGTGCAAAGGTGTCCTGTCTTGATAACCCTTGACGTTAATATCCACGCCTTTAGAGATAAGAAATTCGGCGATGTTCCTTACACTCTCATCATGACAACTTGATGCGGCGTTATGTATTAACTTATAGCCGCCTATATCTATATTAATATCAGCCCCTTGGGCGACCAATAGTTTAAATATCTCAACACCACTTTCAGTGCGGCTGTTTAAGGCGCCGGTTAAGGGGACAAAACCAATCTCACGGCCGGCATTGACATCAGCTCCTTGGGAAATAAGGAATTCACAGACATCTTTATGACCCTTGGCGGCTGAATGATAGAGAGGTGTCATCCCATACTTATCTTTAACATCGACTTTTTCACCATTGGCCAGAAAAGCCTTGACCCTTTCCAAAGCCCCTTTCTTTGCGGCCTCATGAATATCTGCTGCGGTGGTTTCAGTATCTGTGGATGATGGATCCGGATTTACGGCAACTTTCTGCTCCACCTGTTCGCGTTCCACAATGGTCAAACGGTAGAGGCGGTCCAAGGCATGGACTTGTATCCAGATTTCTTTGCCCTCTTTCGTGACTTTGCAGTATAAGTCTTTTTTCGTCTTCTTTAGAATATCAGCATCTATCTTTTTCAAGGCATTTTCATTATTATTGAGTATCATCAGACGACCCGGTTCCTGGCTTCCTTTTTCCAGACGATATTCGATGAAATACTTATGCCCATCAATGCTAATCTTATTATTGGCACTATCGAGAAATGTATGCGAATCATTCTTGATATCTTCATAGGAAGCAATCCAGAAATTAGGCATTCTGGATAATAGAGGGTAGTCACTGCTTCCTTTCCGGTCTTTATTCGCATAAGTGATGCCGACCATAATCAATACGATGAAAATGATTGTGCATACTCGAAAAACAAGTTTCATGATGATTCCCTCATTATTGTTGATAGATTTTAAAATTGCTTATTCATAAGAGCCCGCTTAGTTACGGTCCTGCGTTTCAACGTAAATGTCTATCACTCCAAATCGATGCGCATACCGTATGTCTCACAATTGTAGGTTTCCGTACCATTATCTTTCGGCAGTATCTCCTTAAAATCACGGCATTGGGATATCGGGCACGTCCATAACTAAGTAAATAACTTATTTATCTAATTGGTATTTATGCTTTTTTACGATCTTTTCACCTCGACTTACGGCGTATCCTACTCCCGGCTGACTCATGCCCAATCGTTTGGCTATTTCCGTACAGGTCATCCCAATTTCTCGAACAGCCCAGTAACACAACAAATCCCTTGCGTTAACTTGGACCTTCCGCCGGCCTTTTGAATAGATTTCATTTTTTTCTATACCGTATATCTTTGATACCATCCGGCCGATTTTTTCAAGATCATAGCCCATACCTTTCAACTCATAACGGCGGTCCAGCCTCTCATTTGCCTCGGACAATAATGCTGTTACAAACGCTCATCACCTTTAACCCGATCCTGACCCTTTAATCGCAATTTCTTGACCGCAGACCAACCACCCAGACTGCGTACCAAACCTCCTCCCACGAGTTCCGGCCGCCTGCCCTGGGCAATACCTTCTTTAACATACGCAAGATAGCGCTTTCTCGCGTCTGTAACTTTCTTGCCAAAATATGAAAGCACATATTGGGTATCACACCACTTGCGTTTTTTATTCCCCGTTAAAACGCTGTGTCCGCTGTACGGGTATTTGTTCAACTCCTTAATGTCCGCTACTATTTTTGCACGCAAAGGATTTAAATGAATATAGCGGAGAAGTTCTTTAAAATATACATCCTCCTGGCAGATGATAGATTTGTATCTGTTTTGAAAAAGCTGTCCATGGCGGCGATACTTTCGGTTAAAATAGATGGCATGCCCGGTAAGCAACCTTCTCATCAAGGTGGGCATCCCGGCACCGCCACTTCGAAATAAAAAATGGGCATGATTGGACATCAAGGCCCAGGCATAACAGGCAGTCTGGGTTTGCGGTAAAAGATTTGATAAACGATCAATAAAATTATCTTTATCTACGTCATTTCTGAATATCTTGCGACGCTCAATTCCGCGGATGATGATGTGATGCAAAACACCCGGCGCGTCAAGGCGTGCTAATCTAGGCATGGGCTTCTGATAGCTAAAATGGTTACATTTGTCAAGTTATTTACTTATTTATGGACGTCCCTAATATCCCTGCTGTCATAGCTCTTTCCTTATATCTATGCCCACCACACGGTTCAATTCTGCAACAGCGCTCAGATAACCGTATACTGAATTGTAATAGTTGGTGTCAGCTTGTGTAAGAAATGTTCGGGCATCCAGAACATCCGTGGAAGTAGCCACTTGCTGCTGGTACTGGACATTGGTAATCCGCCAGTTTTCCTGAGCCTGATCCAGAGCTTTTGATGCGGTGGTAATATTTTTTTTTGCCACTTCACAGTCCAACCCCGTGTTTCTGACTTCCTGGCGAATCATGTTGGCCAGGGTTTTAATGCCGGCCTCAAGGGCTATGGACTCATGGTTTACCGCAGCAGCACGGGATCGGACCTTACCCCAATCCCAGAATGTCCATGTGGCGGAGATACCCATGTATGCATTGTGATTGTTTGAATAATTATTATCCGATGCCGAAAAATTATCTCCATCCTGCATATAACCCCCCCTTAGGGAAATTTCAGGGTATAGAGCGCTTCTGGCTACTTTTTCTGCGAACCCCAAAGATTCAAGGCTTAGGTTGACCGATTGCATGACAGGTCGATATTTGATTGCCTGGTAGGCATATCGATCATAATTGAATTCTATTTCCGGAAAGTTTGAAATATCCGTAACATTGATCTTTTCTGTCAGCGGCCGGTTGAGCAGCCGATTTAAGTGGGCTCTTGCTTTTTCAACAACCGCCCGGCTGTTTTCCAGTTTCTGAACGGAATTTGCCAGTCCCACTTCAGAACGCAGCAGATCGTTTTTGGGGATCAGTTCCTGGTCGTAAAACAATTGGGCATCTTTTTTGTGCGCGGTCAGGGCAGCCACCTCATCTTCGGCCACGATCAGCAGTTTTTGAGTAAGAAGCAGGTTATAGCAGGCAGTTTTTACATCCCTTGTCAGGTCCAACACCACCTGCTCCTTTTCCAGAATTTGAATTTCCGTTTCCAGTTGTGCGATTTTAAGTTGAGATGTCAATGCAAAGCCGGTGAACAAGGGCTGGATCACGCTGGCGCTCCAGTTATATTGATGACGGTGAGCGACATCAATCGTGCCGTTTACTGTTTTCATGACCGGCGTGTCTTTTAATCCGGTATACCCATAGCTTGCGACTGCCCTGGGCAGCAAGGCGGCCCGGGCGCTTTTCGCCGATGATTCCGCGCTTCGGATGGTTTGATCAGATTCGATAATTACCGGGTTTTTGGCAATGGCATCATCAACTGCCTGCTCAATGGTCATTTTTTCAAGATTTTCTGCTGATGCCGCATCAGAAATAAAAACAAATCCCATTGTCAGGCTCACTATCATAGTGAGAATTATGTTATTCTTTTTTCCAAACATCCAAGTATCCTTAAACTATAAAATGTATTTTAATATAAATCCTTTGGAGACATTCGCTTGATGGATTGTATAGCGTTTACTCTTTTCTCCTGAAGCCCGGTCCCTGATTTGAATTTTACTACTACAATCGGGTCAGGAATTAACTTTCCGTAAAAAAATGCGGCCGGTGAAAAATCGTTATCACTCGCTACAAAGGTTTCTTTTTTTATAAATGGGTTTATATTCCGGGATAGTACTTTATCCATCTGATAGAACGAAAATTCACCATAGAAAAAACCAGCTTGTGAACAATCATCGGTATTAGTTTCTGCATAAATTTCGGTAGTTGTAAGAACAAATGAAGTCATAATTATTATTAGCAAAGATATTTTATTCATGTCTCTACCTCCTTTGGTTGTATAGTTGCCGGCCGGAAAATGACCGATTTTTTAATAAATAAAACAACCATTGTTCAGCTAAATCATATACATCACGTTAACCTTCCGGTTTGATTTTAAAAAACAGCGTATACAGCACCGGGACCACGATTAAGGTTAACACCGTGGCAAATGCCAGGCCGAACATAATGGTTACAGCCATGGATGAAAATAGTTCATCGGTTACCAGCGGGATCATGCCGCAAATCGTGGTCAGCGAGGTCATCATAACCGGCCGCATACGGTCAATGGAAGAATCCCGGACTGCAGCCAGCGGTACTTCCCCGCTTTTAATCTTTGTGTCAATCTGGTCAATGAGCACCACCGCATTTTTGATCAGCATGCCGATGAGGCTGTATGTTCCCAGTATTGCCAAAAAGGAAAATGCTTTTTGGAACAATAATAGTCCTGCAGCGATTCCCACCAGACACAATGGAACCGTCAAAAGAATGATCAGCGGCTGCCGAATGGCGTTAAACAGGGAAACCAGAATCAACACCATCATGATCAGCATGACCGGAACAAACTTTTGAGCAGCTTCTTGCGACTCCATGGAATCTTCATATACTCCTTCCCATTCCAGCGTGTAGCCGGGCGGCAGGGGAATATTCTCGATTTTTGGCCCGATCCGCTTGAGCAACGTATCTGCAGTTACTCCCACAATCGGGTCGCACTGGGCCCGAATAACCCGCCGCCGGTCGTAGCGCCTTAAAATGGGGTCCTCCCACTGAATTTTGTTTTCTCCTGTGACCTGTTTTAAAGGGACGCTTTTTTCTCCGTTTCCCCATACCGGCAGGGTGTCTAAGTTATCAAGGCCTGAAGATGAATACTTCAAGAGGATCGGAATCAGTTCATCTCCTTCCCGATATGCATCTACGATTAACCCGTCAGTGGTGCTCTGAAGTGCCTGGCCCACATCTTGCCGTTCTACAGAAGCCAACCGGGCTTTTTGTTGAGAATAGGATATGTCCTGGACCATCACCCGTTCCCGCCAATCATCACAGATGCTTCTGGCCTGAGGATCTGCTCGCATAATAGTCTTGGCTTTTTCAGCCAGATTGCGCAAAACCTTGGGGTTTGGCCCGGTAAAGCGGGCTTCCACATCGTAATCCGCATTGGGTCCGTTGATATATTTCCAGATGTGGGGTTCTCCCGCAGGTAGGTTTTCCGCAAACCAGGGCTCCAGATCATGGATCAGGTTGTTGATCTGTTTATAGTTATCCACATTGACAATCACCTGGCCGAATGCGTCCGTAGGCGGCTCCGGGGTTATGGAAACTGCAAACCTCGGCGGCCCTTGGCCCACGCAGGTGGCATAGCTTTTCACTGGCGACAGCGTATCCAGGTATTGTTCCAGCTTTTTTAAATCCGCCGACACGGTTTCCGTTCGGGTGCCTTCGGGCCGCCGGTAATCAATAAAAAACTGTTTCATGTCCGAGTCCGGGAAAAAAACCTGGGGAACTTTGGCAAACCCGATAATGCCGATGATAAACAGACCGATCGTCACAAGGATTGTAAAAAAGCGGTGTCTTAATGCCCCCATCAGAATACTTCGATAGATCCGGTAGGGGCGACTGGAATGAGGAACACCGGTGCTCGCCTTGGATGAAAGTTTGAGGAAATAGTCACAAAACAATGGCGTCTGTGTCATGGCCAGCACCCAGCTGATCATCAGGGCGACGGACACCACCTGGAACAGACTGGCACAGAATTCACCTGTATTGTTCGGCGCCATGTAAATAGGCATGAACGCCAGGCAGGCAATGAGGGTTGCTCCCAACAGTGGCCAGGCAGTTTCCTGCGGCGGTTTGGATATGGCCGATTTACGGTCTTTCCCGCGCTGGAGACGAACCAGAGATCCTTCGGTGACAACAATGGCATTATCAACAATCATCCCCATCACCAGAATCAGGGCGGCTATGGAAATCCGCTGAAGATCGATTCCCCATATCAGCATGATAACCAGGGTACCCATAATGGAGAAAATCAGGTTGGAGGCAATGATCAAACCGCTGCGCAGGCCCATGGTGATAAGGAGTACCACTATCACAATGCCTATTGATTCAGCCAGGTTGGTCATAAATACCCTGGTGGAGCTTTGAACAAACTGAGACTCATAATAGACGCCGCCGATATTTAAACCCACCGGCAGTTCCGGTATCAGTTCATCAAGACGGGCCTGGACCGCATTGCCCATGGTAACGACATTGGCGCCGTTTGCCGCGGCAATAGCCAGGCCGATTGCCGGCTTTCCGTTAAACCGCATAATGGGCTCGGACGGAGTGATGTAGTCACGGCTGACGTGTGCAAGATCTTTTAAACGGATCTGTTCTTCACCCAGGCCCTGAATTATCAGGTTTTCAATATTTTCTGTTGCAATAAACGTATCTGATGAATTGATGCGGATACGATAGTCCCCGGCTTCCAGTGCTCCCTGGTCGATGATTTCGTTTTGCTGGTTTAAGATTCCGTAAATTCGTGTTGGAGGAATCCCTAAGTCCGCGCATTTGCTCCGGTCGATTTCAATATTAATGCATTCCGTGCGGATACCGAACAAATCGATTTTTCGAACATCCTGAACCAAGATGATTTCCCGTTTTATGAATTCCACATATTTTTCCAGCTCCGCATTGGAAAATCCGTCACCGGTCAGGGCCAGAAAAATGCCATACACATCACTGTAATCGTCATACACGGTTGATGGTCCCGCACCCGGAGGCAGTTCGGACTGCACCCGGTCGACCTTTCGCCGGAGAATGTCCCATAGTTGTTGGACCTTGCCGGTTCTGTTGTATTCGTGAAGGTCCACGAACACCATGGACACACCGGCGCGTGACGTAGAATAGATGGTTTTGACTTCATCGGCCGCCTGGACCGCTTCCTCAATGACCCGGGTTACCTGCTGTTCCACTTCATGTGGGGATGCCCCCGGGTATGGTGTGATTACCAAAGCGGTTTTAATGGTAAACACCGGATCGGCCAGCTTGCCGATATGAAAATAAGCCATCACCCCGCCCGCAACCACCAGAAAAAGGACAAACAGGGTAATAACACGGTTTTTTAATGCAAAGTCGGAAAGGTTCATTTATTTTATATTCTCCTGCGAAATCGTTTCACGATTGATATTTTTTCGGAACTATCATTATAATTCATTGCCCACATTGCTTTGGCTCTGCGATATCAACAGCCGGATTTTTCGGTCTTCAGTCAGAGAATTGACCCCGGCAACAACCATCCACTGGCCGGCGGAAATATCTCCGGATATTTCAAGTTTACCGCCTTTAGAAAATCCGTGGATACTAACCGGTTTTTTGGTGAGGCTTCCGGTCTTTGGGTCGGCAATCCAGGTAAAGCTTTGACGGTTGGAATCATTGCCCACGGCAGCTACTGGAACGCTAAAGAAACGATCTTGATCATGAGTTGCAATATTGATTGTTACTTCAGCCGCCATGCCCGGGCGGATCAGCGCACTCCCGTCCTGAACAATGGTCAAGGTCAACGGATAGCTCCTGTTGGAGGCATTCGGTTGTTTGCCAATTTCCTTATAGCGGGCTTTAAATGTTGTGCTCGGGAATGCTGCAAATTTGCAGATGTATGATTCAAAATAATCGATATTCGGCAGCATATCTCCAGGAAGGGCTATTTCAATTTCCACTGCGGAAAGATCCACCATGGAAATTATGGGTTGGCCTACAGCAACGATCTCGTGATTTTCTACAAATTCTTTATCCACATAACCGGAGAACGGCGCATACAGGATCGCGTCTTTTAAGGCATTTCCGGCATCTTCAAGGCTTTTCAAGTCCGTACGGACCTGTGCTTCAGCCATTTCAAATATTGCCTTAACTTGATCATAAGTGGCTTTGGCAGCAGCATTTTCCTTAATTAATTGTTCGTATCTTTTATACTGAAGTCGGCTTTCCACCAGTTGGGCATTGGATGCATCCAGCCGGGCCTCCAGTGTATTGATCCGAACAATAAAATCCCGGGGATCTATCCTGGCAATAATGCTGTTACGTTCAAAATACCGACCGGTTTCTGCATTCAGATTGATCAACGGACCGCCCACACGGAAGGAAAGCTCCGTATTCTGCAGTGCCTTCGCTGTTCCCGGAAAGATCCGGTTCGCGTAACCGTTATGGGATTGAAGCTGAATCGCTTTTACCGGTCGGGCTATAGACCGGGTTCCTTCCGCAATGGCATCTCCGTTATTTGAGCTACATGAACATAAAAAAATTAACATCAGCGCCAATAGTGCCGGTAATTTTATTTGTGTAAGAGTATTGTCGGATTTCATTGATTTTTTTGTCCTTTCTCTTAATTGCCGATTATTTACTTTTTTATGGTTTCAATTGGATCCCATTGATCATGATTTACCATTCCGATCATGCGCAATGCTTCAATCAGATGCGCTGCCTGAGTTAAAACCCTTGTATTTGCCGGGTTATTCAGAAAGGCTAGGTGAATCGACCAATCGTTTTCAACATAGGTGTTTTTTAACAAGGCAATATCGGCCCCATGATCCGCAATCTCGTTTAACCTTTCTTTAAACTGCTGAAACAAAATATTGACCTGATTGCTGTCAGACAGATTAAAAAGTCGGATTCGTACCACTTCCAAATGAATCACTTGTTTTTCCCTTCTTTTCAGCGTTTGATAGTCTGCTTAAAAATTGATCGTGCCTGCCAATAAGGCGTTAAAAATTCAAATTTTATTTTATTAATAGTATTGCTAAAAGCGTGCCAATTTTAAAATTGTTTAATTTCAAATAGTTATATTTGAAGCGCATAAAGAGATTCCGTATGCGGAATAAAAAGATTCCGTATATGATATTTTTATGATAATAATTCCGTATATGGAATTTTAAGGGAGGGGTTGATGAAATCAAAAGATATGGCATTTTTCCATGAAGGCACCATGCGAATCTGCGGAAGCCTTGATATTGATGAAGTATTACAAGATTGCCTGGCATTTATTAAAAAATATATGCCCGCCATCGGTATCGAGCTTTGTATTTATGAAGAAGAGCTACAAGGGGTGCGAATGGTCGGTATTGAATCGGATATTGAATTAAAAACATTTAATGCAGTCATTCCATTGTCGGAAGCAGCCATTGCGATCATGGGAGAAGAACAGGGCAAAATTATGAAACTGGATAATGCATTTGACAATCCGATTGCCCGGGATGTCAGTATGGCTATGGGGCTAAAGGATCTATCAAGTGTTGCCTTGCGCCTTCAGATAAAGGATGCGGGCATGGGAGTGGTGGTGGTTATTGCAAAACATCCAAACCGGTTTACAGATGAACATGCCAGGCTTCTGGCGTTGCTCCATGATCCGTTTGCCATTGCTATGTCCAATACACTGAGGTTTATGGAAGTTGTCCGTCTGAAAAGCCTGCTCCAGGATGACAATCAATATCTGAATCGAGAACTGCATCATATATCCGGTGATGAGATCGTCGGTGAGAACTTCGGTCTGAGAAATGTCATGGAACAGGTTCACCAAGTCACCTCCCTTAACAGTCAGGTCTTGTTATTGGGAGAAACCGGGGTGGGCAAGGAGGTGATTGCCAATGCCATTCATTATTCATCACCCCGTAGAGACGGTCCCCTGATAAAGGTGAATTGTGGTGCTATTCCGGACAGCCTGATTGATAGCGAGCTGTTTGGTCATGAAAAGGGAGCATTTACCGGTGCCTTGGAACGCAAACGTGGACGATTTGAACGGGCGCATACCGGTACTATTTTTTTAGATGAGATTGGAGAATTACCCCTGGCAGCCCAGGTTCGGCTTCTCAGGGTTTTGGAAACCCGTGAAGTGGAAAGGGTCGGCGGCAGCGACACGATTGCAGTGGATGTGCGCATTATTGCCGCCACCAACCGAAATCTTCCGGAAATGGTGCGGATAAAAGAATTCCGTGAAGACCTTTGGTTCCGCCTCAATGTATTTCCCATCACCATTCCGCCTCTGAGGCATCGCAAGGAAGATATTCCGGCTTTAGTAAATTATTTTGTTGAACGCAAAACCTGGGAAATGAAACTCAAATATCGCCCGGTGCCTGCCCCCAGGGAAATGGAAAGACTCCAGCATTATTTATGGCCGGGCAATGTCAGAGAACTGGAAAATACCGTAGAGCGTGAACTGATCAGGCATCAGTTACAAAGTGCAGGCCAGCCGTTGCGGTTTCAGGACTTTAAAAATATGCCGGGACCGGAACCTAAGCCTGAATCATTAGAATCGCAGCTTTTTGCAGAAGAATTGTTGAATCTGGATGATATGAACCGGACCCATATTCAAAAGGTCATGAAAAAAACAAATGGAAAAATCCAAGGTAAAGACGGCGCTGCCGCCTTACTCGGTATCCACTCCAGCACATTAAGGCATCGATTGATAAAATTAGGAATTCCATTTGGAAAAAATCAAAAACTATAATATTTCAAAATTATCTAATAGGGGTAAAAGTAGCGTAGCTACCAGGAAGTGCGGTTTGTGTTTTTAAAAAGTTCCTATTTTTAAAATGTAAACAGAAATTCTGTGATTTTTCATATTCTTTTCCTTGCAAAAGCCATCTTTATTCCGCAATAATTCTAATAAAGTTCCGATACCCATGTTTGTGGGAATATTTTAATATGTTGGTTTAGGGATACGTATTATTTTGAGACCAAGGGGATTTATATATGTCAGAAATTGTACCAGTTGAGTTGATTTCAAGCAAAATATTTTTTATTCGTGGCGTTAAAGTCCTGCTGGATAGGGATCTTGCCGAACTTTATGACGTTGAAACAAGAGTTTTAAATCAGGCTGTCAAACGGCACATCAAACGCTTTCCTGAAGATTTTATGTTCCAGCTCACAAGGGCCGAGTTTAATAACTTGAAATCACAATTTGTGACATCAAGTTGGGGCGGGGTCAGAAAATTGCCTTCAGCGTTTACTGAACAAGGTGTTGCCATGCTATCTGGACTCTTGAATAGCGATAGAGCTATAGATGTTAATATCCAGATCATGAGAACATTTACAAAACTAAGACAAATGATTTCCGCCAATGAAGAGCTAAGAAGAGAGATTGATGGATTAAGACAGCTAACGGATGAACGTTTTCAGATTGTTTTTGAAACGCTGGATCAGCTATTGTCAGAGGAAACAAATCCTCCCAAAAAAATCGGATTCTAATTAAAATGAAGCACGTTTGGAAAAAAGAAGAACTTATTGAATATTTCACATTGTCATCAAACGAGCTTAAGTATCTTGGACATAGAACACCTGCCGGGCGAATTGGTTTTTCAATTCTGATCAAATTCATGCAACATGAAGGACGGTTCCCTGACGGTTTAAATGAAGTACCAAAATCGGTAATAAAACACATAGCAAACCAGCTTGATCTTTCTTCTGACGAGGTTAATAAATATAAATGGAAGGGAAGAGAGGCGAAGCAGCAAAGGTCCTCAATCCGTGAAATATTGGGGACGTCTATGATTTCATGCGTTTTAATCAATTAGTTCGAACCGATTCTCTCTTTCAATTTGTTGACCCCTCATAGATGAACGACTCACTGCTGATTGGCTTATATTTAACCTTCTTCCAATCTCTATGGTCGTCATGCCAAGCTTTCGATGCGCCCAAAAACATAAAAGACTTCGGGCTTTAACGGTTTGCGGTGATTTCCCAAAGGCCGTTACTTGCTCTGTTTCTATTTCCATCACTTCGGCAACCCGCTGTGCTACTCGATCGAAATCATAGCCCCTGGCTTTTAAATCGTATTTCTGCTCAAGTTCTTCTTCGGCGGACTTAAGTACATTTTCAACAAAATCACTGTCGCCTAATATGCGCTCATCTCCCTTGACTCGGATGCCGACTTTCCGAAGTCCTTTGAGAACCGCCCAGCCGCAGGTACTCCTTAATAATCCGCCGCCGGTAAGGTCGGGCCGTTTGCCTTCGAGAATCCCTTTTTCGGCATACACTCGATACCTTGTTCGAGCCATTCTTTTTTTCTCGGAAAACAGTCCATAAACATAATCGACATTCTGCCATGCCTGCTTTGTTTTATTCATAAGAACGCTGTGACCACACCACGGGTGTTTATCCAACTTTTTCATATCTTCAACCAGCCCTGCCCTTAATGGATTCAAATGGATATAGCGAACCAACTCTTTTAAATAAGGGTCCTCCTGACATAAGATTGATTTATAGCGATTTTGAAAAAGCTGGCCGTGTCGCCGATACTTTTTGTTGAACCATACCGCATATCCGGTGAGCAACCGCCTCATTAATACGGAAATCGGGACCAAACCGGTTCTTAATAATAAATGGACGTGGTTTGGAATCAGCGCCCATGCAAAACAATCGGTTTGTGTTTCAGGAATCAATTTTCCGAGACGATTTAAAAAATTCTTACGATCATAATCGGATCGAAAAATCTTCCCACGTTCGATTCCTCTGACAATCACATGATGAAGCGCACCTGGTGCATCTATTCTCGCTTTTCGTGGCATGATTAACGCC
>RCNB010001961.1_pt1 | contig 12729 bp, 8 predicted proteins | sample 2041321 | NCBI WGS metagenome assembly RCNB01 (sample SAMN09708232, study PRJNA481090) | Marine sediment metagenome, whole genome shotgun sequencing project. | reverse complement strand
ATGTGCTCGCCAGTGATGTTTGAGTTCTAGCTAGTGTGTCAGTTTCCTGGGAACTTGAAAATCCGGCACATGCCACGGAAACCAGAAAAAAAAAGAGTATTATAAAACCTGCTAATTTCCAGAGTGGGCTTGTGCTGTTCATTTTTTCCTCCTCAGTATTATTGACTATTCAATTGAGAAATTATTCGATGCGTTTGTCGTCCTGTTCCCAATCTGATTGGATACAAATAGTATACAAGATGATCACTTTTTGTCAACGAATTGACCGCCGCTGATCTGCCGGTTGACCAGACTGCGTTTCTTGTTGAATGTCATTTCGATCTCTACCCGTTGGAAGCAGCGCTTTTCACCGGTCAGGACTTTACGGGAAAAATAAGTGACCTTACCCTTATCACCATAATTGATGCTCAGGTCGTTGTGCAAGTCAATCCGGGCGCGTATGATTTCACCACAGCGATCGCAGCGTACAGTGACCCAGTATCCGAAATCCTCGCGCCGTTTGTCGGGGGATGAAACCAGGTTGGAAAACTTCTTGAAAAAACCCATAATTGTGACTCCTTGACGAAATTTGCACTTTCCGTATTAATTCTAACCTATAGTTCTCTACAGGGGAAAAATTCATAGCTTCTTCAAATCTTCTTCACGCCTCCTTCAACTGAATGCGATATATTACTCACAATGCTGCAAGAGATGGTGAATTCTTCAGCAATTGCAATACAAGAATAAACGAACGAATTGGGTGACGTCGAACTTTTGTGCGATTTCCCCAATATATCAAAGGAGATTTCGAATGTATAAAAGGATTTTACCTACTGGTTTGTTGGTCTTAGCCGCTGTTGTATTATTGCTGGGATTAGCAGCATGTGATGAAACAGCTGCAGCGAATGAGTATAGTCAGAATTTTACCAATAGTGAAGAGCAGCCTTTGCCCCCGGAGATGACGACATCGGGTGGGGAAACGCTGTCTGGCGATGTTTTACCATCGGGTGAGATAGAGCCATCGGGCGAGATAGTAACATCAAGCGATGAAATGTCACCGGGTGACGGTTACGGTAAAGGTGGGGTGGGAAGGGGTCGTGCGAGCGAGATGGCGCAGGCAGACATCACTTATGGTCAAGGCAGTTCCCAGGGTGAATCCCGCGGTCAGGGAAAGGGTCAGGGAGCAGGCAGCGGCAGAGGTATCAGTGGTGGACAGGGTTCCCGTGAGCCGCTCTCCGATGCTGAAATCGAAGGGTTGGTAAGGGCGATCGAGGAGGAGTTCGGCGCCCAGGCTCTGTACCAGAGCGTGCTGGATAAATTTGGCAACGTTTCACCTTTCAACGATATTGTCCTGTCAGAAGCCAGACATGCCTCAGCATTGATCAACCAGGCTCAGAAGTACGGCATACCAGTGCCCGAATTCCCGAGTATAGAAGGTTTATCGGCTTTTAAGACCGTAGACGAAGCATGTCAGGCTGGTGTGGATGCCGAGATTGCCGACGCTGAGCTGTACGATGAATTGATGTCATTCACGACCAACAGCGCCCTCATACGGGTGTACACAAACCTACAAAAGGCGACCCTGGATAGTCACTTACCAGCTTTTGAAGACTGCAGCTGAGCTTGCACTCTTCAATAACATTCTCCTATGAGGAGCCAAACCGGCTCCTCTTTTTGTTTAATCCGCGCATTGACGCTATTCCTGAGGTATATTTTTTCAGTACATGGTCAAGGTGTTTGCTCGTCGTTCACATTCTCAGGTTCAGGACAAGCCTCACAAAGAGGACCATTTTTATGTCATCGTGAAGCGTTAAGTATGCGTTCTCTGCATGCCCAAGCATCCGTTTTTTGAATGCCAGCTGCAGAATATCGGGATTCATTGGATGGAATGTCCCCCTTGTTGGTATAATGAAGTTTTGCTGGTTATTGTTAATAAAGACGAATTAATAAAACATATGTGCTATAATGATAGATCGGCTGGATTATTCAAACCATGGAACACATACACGTATCCAAGTCCTATTAATGAAGGAAATTCCCATTTATTAAACTATGTCTAAAAATGTAATCCGCGTCGTTGGGGCGCGTGAACACAATCTAAAGAATATCACCGTTGATATCCCGCGCGATAAGTTTGTCGTGATTACCGGTCTTTCCGGGTCGGGCAAGTCCTCCCTGGCGTTTGACACGATCTTCGCTGAAGGACAAAGGCGTTACGTCGAGTCGCTGTCAGCCTATGCTCGCCAGTTCCTGGGGCAGATGAATAAGCCAGACGTAGACTACATCGAAGGACTCTCACCGGCTGTTTCGATCGATCAGAAGGGGGCTTCACATAATCCGCGCTCAACGGTAGGCACGGTTACCGAGACATACGATTACCTGCGCCTGCTTTACGCGCGCGCTGGCATCCCACACTGTCCGGAATGCGGTCGCGAAGTGACCCGCCAATCGGCACAGGAGATCGTGGATAAGATTGAAGCCCTACCAGAGGAGGCTCGCCTGCTCATCCTATCTCCACTGGTGCGCGCTCGAAAAGGGACTCACCAGACTGTGCTTGAGGAAATCCGTAAAACTGGCTTTGTGCGTGCCCGGGTGGATGGTCGGGTGGTCGAGTTGGACGAAGACATCCAGATGGACCGCTATAAAATCCACACTGTTGAAGCCGTAGTGGATCGCCTGGTCATCCGCCATCCAGAGGACGAAGAGCAGGTCCAGGCGGCGCGTTCGCGCTTGACGGATTCCATCGAAACTGCCTTGAAATTTGGTGATGGCTATATGACGGTGCATTGGTTGAATCCATCATCTGAGGACGCCGACCCATTTGCAGGTAGGGGTGATAATGGAAAAGTGGATAGGAGGCAGGAGGGCAAGGACATTTTATTTTCTGAGCATCTTGCCTGCCCAGAGCACGGTTCCGTTTTGACGGAGGTTGAGCCGCGCACTTTTTCTTTCAACACCCCTCATGGAGCTTGCCCGGAATGCCAGGGATTAGGCGGCACTCTGGAAATTGATGCCGATTTGCTCATCCCTGACTCGAATCTATCTCTTAATCAAGGTGCGATTACAGTTTCTGAGTGGAGCGGTCCGCGCGAAGAAGGCGGGTATTACTGGCAGGCGTTGGAAGCTGTAGCCCAGGAGTACGATATTGACCTAGGTGCACCGGTTCGTGATCTGCCCGCAGCAAAACTCGACCTGGTTCTGAACGGCACGAAGGGCAAACGTGTAACAGTACATTACCGCAATAGAGACGGTCGCCAGGCAACATTTCAGACAGCATTTGAAGGTGTGATAGGCAACTTGCAGCGTCGCTACCGGGAGACCAACTCCGAGTACATTCGCGATAAGCTGTCGGAATATATGAACGAGCAGGTCTGCCCGGCCTGTAATGGGGCGCGCTTGCGCAAGGAAGCCCTGCATGTGACTGTGGGGGATGCCAATATAATTGAAGTCACCCGCTGGCATGTCCTGCAAACTTTGGAATGGGTGCGCCTTTTGTGTGGACCAGATACCCCTCTTAACTCGCGCCAGCAAATCATTGCAGAGCGGGTCTTGAAGGAAGTCCAGGACCGCCTGGGATTCCTGGTGGATGTCGGGTTGGATTATTTGACCCTCGATCGCTCGGCGGCTTCTCTCTCCGGAGGGGAGGCTCAGCGCATCCGCCTGGCGACTCAAATCGGCTCACGGTTGATGGGTGTGCTTTACGTGCTGGATGAACCTTCAATTGGACTGCACCCGAGGGATAACGACCGCCTGCTGCGAACTCTGGAAGGTCTGCGCGATCTGGGGAACACGGTGATGGTTGTCGAACACGACGCTGATACGATCCGCACCTCGGATTGGGTGATAGATCTGGGGCCGCGGGCAGGTGAGCAAGGCGGCTGGATCGTCGCCGAAGGCACAGTAGAACAGATCCTGGAGACCGAAGAATCCCTGACCGGGGCTTATCTTTCTGGCAAGCTTAAAGTCCCTATCCCTGAGGAGCGTCGCATAGGGAACGGAAAAACGATTAGAGTGATCGGCGCGCGCCAGAATAATTTGAAGAATATTGATGTGACCATCCCGCTGGGTAAACTGGTCTGCATTACCGGCGTCTCGGGGTCGGGTAAATCCACCTTGATGGTTGAAATTCTCTACAAAGCGTTGGCTCGCCAATTGAACCGGGCGCGCACTCAACCCGGTGATTATGATGGTATTGAAGGAGTAGGACACCTCGACAAGGTGATCAGTATCGATCAAACGCCAATCGGGCGTACGCCGCGCTCCAACCCGGGGACATATACGGGATTATTTGACCACGTGCGCAGTTTGTTCGCCGAACTGCCCGAGAGCAAGATACGCGGCTACAAACCCGGTCGTTTTTCGTTCAACGTACACGGTGGGCGCTGCGAAGCCTGCCAGGGTCATGGGCAATTACGGATCGAGATGCAGTTCATGCCGGATGTGTATGTGCCCTGTGACGTGTGCCACGGAGCGCGCTTTAACCGTGAAACGCTGCAGGTGCGTTTCAAGGGACTCAATATAGCAGAAGTGCTGGAGTTGACCGTCGATGGGGCTTTGGAACTGTTTGCAGCTTTCCCAAAGATGGTCAGCCGCCTGCAGACTCTCCAGGATGTGGGTCTGGGATACATCCGCATTGGACAACCGGCTCCAACTCTCTCAGGTGGGGAGGCTCAGCGCGTCAAGCTATCACGTGAGCTATCAAAGCGCTCGACCGGCAGAACGCTGTACGTGTTGGACGAACCTTCGGTCGGGCTGCATGCTGCTGATGTACACAAGTTGATCGAAGTGCTGCAGCGCCTGGTGGATTCCGGTAACACTGTCCTAATCATCGAACACAACCTGGATATCATCAAGGTTGCCGACCACATCATCGATTTAGGACCCGAGGGCGGCGACCGGGGCGGGTACATTGTGGCTGAAGGCACGCCGGAGGAAGTCTGCGCCCTGGATGATTCTTGTACTGGGCAGCATTTGCGACCGTTTGTCTGTGTGAAGGAAGGGAGTTAGGTCACGTATGAACACGGAAAGCACGGATGTATGACATTGGATGGACGGAAATTCTTCCTCGCTACCCCTGAGATAAAGATTCCCGCCTGACTTTCAAAAACACGGAGCAGTTTATCTGCCCAGAGAAATGCTGCCGCGTTTTGTGAGCAAATTCCCCAAAGGCTGGGCTTCCAGTTCCATTACGCGGCTGTTGGCGAAGTAAGCGAAGTCGAAATCAGTTGGGTCGCCGGCTGATTTTCCCGGCAGCGGCATCAAGCGGGCTGTGAGGGGCTTGTCCAGACGGTGTGCCAGGGCTGCCAGGTCGAGCAGGATGGCATACAACTGCTCTGGGGATGTGTCTCCAGGCAGGGGAACAGTATCCAGACCGGTGCCGCATACGGTCGAATAAAGCAGCAGGTCCTTTACACTCAGTGTGCCTTCGGCTGCGCGGGCTGCTAATGTGGCGTCTTCCAGGACGGGCATAAACAGACCGTTGAAGCCCGCCCGCTGGAAAGAAGCCCGGTCTAGCGTGTCTGTCAGAAAAGCGGCGGCTGCCAGGGAGCCGTGCAGACCGATTGCAGGTACCCCCATTCGTTCGATTGCGTTCCCAAACGAAAGTTCATCTGAAGGATACGGCGCCAAAGTGAAATCGATCCCGCCGAAAGAAATATCAAACAAGCGCGACAACTTCCAGGCACCGAAGGACAGCGCTTTGGCATGTTCTTCAATCAATCCGATCAGGCGTAGACGGGCCTCTTTCAGGGTGTGGGCAGTGCTGAGCACCTCCACTGCCAAGTCGGCGGCCTCGGTCCCCAGCGCAAAAGAAGGGTCTCCTTTGCTGTGATAAGCAGCCGGAAAAAAGGGTGCGCCCGGTGGGACGTTCGCCAGTGCGGCGAAGCGTAGATTGGTGAACCCATCCGGAGTGATCGAGGCAGCTTGGTGGATGATTTCCGCACACATGCGCACGGCGGGTAGTGATATATCTCCGTTCTGAGTGCTCATAAGACCGGAAAGGAAAACGTTTTTTGTTGCCTTCAGCACGGCAGGAATCAGGTCGAAGTTTTCGATCCTTTCAGGAAGAGCCGGTCCCAGTGATAAGTATTGGAAGCTGAACGCATTGGCGGTAATCTCTAAATCCTGCGCCAATTTGGTTAAATTATCAGCATCAACCAGCGGCAGCAGGTGTGGGAAGGGGATCGTCGCCAGACGGGAAGTTTGAATTTCATATCCCAGAGCTTCAAAAGCTGTATGGGCAGCGGCATTAAATTCACCCGCTTTTTGTAAAGCATTATTATTTATTGGCCAATCGGGATCTAGGAAATAGGTTATTGTGCGAATTTTCATATTCTGACGAGTTTCCTGTAAGTTTTATTTTCCCGGCATTGCTCTCTGGCGGACGACTTCGAACATCAAAATCCCCGCTGCTACAGCGGCGTTGAGCGACTCCATATCACCCATCATTGGGATGTGCAGCCTCGTCAATGCCAGTTTGTGCGCTCTGGCGCTCGCTCCACCCGCTTCCCCGCCGATAATCAAAGCCAGCGGAGAGCGCAGATCAACGTCGAGGTAAGATTTTCCGGCGCTTGCATCTGGCAGATATATATTGAGACGGTCAATTGAGTCTTCAATTTCGTCCCACGAAAGCTGACGAATGGGCAGGCGTAAATGGGCTCCCATCGCTGAGCGCACTACTTTTGGAGCGTATGCATCCACCGTGCCGGGCGGCAGGAGCACAGTATTCACGCCGGCTGCGGCCGCGCTGCGCAGCATCCCCCCCAGATTGCCGGGGTCCCGGATAGAGTCGGGGACGAAGACGAAATCAAGATCATCTGGCAGGGGCAGTGGGTGGATGGGCAGGACGACCAGGATCCCCTGCGGAGTCTGGGTATCGCTGGCGTGGCGCATGACACCTGGCGACACCTTTTCTATTGGAGCGCCGCGACTTGCGAAGCCGTTGAAAACTTTTTTCCCCCGCTCACCAAGTTCATCGCTATATAGCACCAGGCGGGCTTCTGACTTCCCGCTCAATGCTTCCTCAGCTAACCGTACACCTTCAAGGACGAAGGCACTCTCCTGGCGCCGGGTACGACCGCTGGCTTGCAGCGAGCGAACCCATTTGATTTTTGTGTTTTGAAGTGAAGTGATCATTGTTAAACAAGGTTATAAGGCATAAAGGATTAGGAAGTGAATCATCCCAATCCATTAACCGTCACTTCCGACCCTCCTTTTTACTGACAATTTATTCAATTCATTCATTTGCCCGTACAGCTCTTTCCCATTCATGCCGGTCAACCTGACCGGTGTGATCGTGTTCCACTTGTTATGTGGGGCGTGGGCTTTCACGCGCAGGTAATTGCCGGTCAGACCGCTCAGTTCCCATCCGTGGGGACCCCCAGTGGAAGCGCTCTCCCATAAAACCGGCAGCACTTTTTCAAGGAAATTCTCACGATAGGAGGCGCTTGATTCAGCCAACACAGTTCGTACCCTGGTGCTGCGCTTCTTACGAAGTGGGTGTGGAACCTGTTCTGACATACGGGCTGCCGCAGTTCCTTCGCGGGCTGAGTAAGTGAACACATGACCGCCGGCAAAGTCCATCTCCCGGATGAACGCCAGGCTTTCCATAAATTCGTTTTCGCTCTCACCTGGAAAACCGGTTATCACGTCAGTTGTGATGGCAATACCCGGGACTGCAGCCCGGGCGGTCGTGACCAGGTTGGCATACTCTCGGGGGGTTGTCTTACGAGCCATGCGGCGCAGTACAGTCGCACTGCCTGACTGCAGCGGCAGATGCAGGTGCCGGCACAGGCGTGGATTATCCCATAAAGCGAATAGATCCTCGTCCAGGTCCCAGGGTTCGATCGACGAAAGCCTTATGCGAGGTACATGGGTCTCTTCCAGAATGGAGCGCACCAGATGCTGCACGTTCAGGCGGGGCGAAAGGTCATATCCCCAGGAACCCAGGTGGACGCCGGTGAGTACGACCTCTTTCGCGGAGTTGGGTCCACCGATAGGATCGCAAGCGGCGCGTATGTCGGCTAAAATTTTGGGAATCCCCCGGCTGCGTCCTGGACCGCGTGCGATGGTTGTAATGCAGAAAGTGCAGCAATTGTCGCAGCCATCTTGGACTTTGATGAAGGCGCGTGTGCGCAGTCGCGCTCCAGGAATGGGCTCTCGCTCGAGATGCTCGCGCTCAAAGATCTCCTCGGGGATGTTTAAGAGTTCAGAGACAAGCCCGTTTTTTTGATCATTGGAAACAACACGGATCACTCCCGCCATATTGGCTGCTTCTTGAGGATTCAATGTCGCCCAGCAGCCAGTGACCACCAACTCTCCCACGCCGGCTCGCTTGGTTTGACGAATTTTCCCTCGTGAATCAGATGCGGCCGCGGCAGTGACTGTACAGGTGTTGATCACCGCCAGGTCGGCTTTTCCGGGCGCAGAGACCAGGACATGACCTGCCGAGCGGAACTGGTGAGCGAACTGCTCGATTTCAGCCTGGTTGAGGCGGCAGCCGACAATGTCAAGGTAGATATTCATCCGGTTTTATCGTATAGTAAATGATGAAAAGAGAGACCTGTATTTAGTCTGTTTTCAGAACCGCAACGAACTCCCGTTCAGGGTTTGATAACTACGAAGTTGTCGAAGCGAATATCGGTCCCGGGCACATCGTAGGTTCCTGCGATCAAGCCAACATCCCCAGCAGCCAATTCCGAATCTCGTACTTCGGCTATCCTGTGCCCGTTCACGTACAGCGTGAGGGTTTCGCCGATGCACTCGGCTCGAATGCGGTTCAGAGCCGAACCTTTTTGGATATCTTCGCTGGGCATCAGCGCTTCGGCTCCTAATAGTTCGTAGTTCTGTTCCTCGACTTTGCCGATGCCGTAAAAGCCGTCACTGCTGATAATGAAGGTGTAAAAACTGTCCGTCCCGGTCGCGCGGCATATAACCCCAAACCGGTTGTCGCGTTCACCGCCAACTTTGAAAGCCTCCACTTCGATGATCGTGTCGCCAAAATATTGACCTGGTTTTGACCAGATGTCCGTGTTTGCCTCTTTGACAAATACCCGGTACACGCCATCGTCGTATTCGGTATCACCGGTGGGTGATGACACCCGGTTCCAGCCGCTCGCGGGGTCCGAAAAATCGTCCTGGAACATGATATCGCCGGATTGCTTTTCACTTTCACCGGGCAATAATATCTGGCAGGCAAGGGATGCCAGAGCGAGAGTGGATAGCGCTAGAAACCAATGAGCGATGCGCAAAATCAAAGCGACCTTCCTTTTTTATGCACCGTATTTTCCCAGGCGCTTGGCGTGGGCGAGAGCCAGAGGCATGATATCCACATGGTGGATCCCCCCCAATGTTCCTGCAGCGCAGTTGGTTTCACCAAATTTGGTGGCTGATCCATAACGGGCCCACTCAGCAGCCATGAGTACTGGAACTCTATGCCAGCTGTGGCGTTTGAGTAGAGAAGGAGTTGAATGGTCGCCGGTGATGATGAGAACATCCGGATTGAGGTCCAACAGCATGGGCAGCGCCTGGTCGACCGCTTCGATCACGCCGACCTTGGCATCAAAGTTCCCATCCTCTCCGTAGCTGTCCGTCTTCTTGATATGCACGAAGAAGAAATCGTATTCATCCCAGTGCTCTCTGACCACTTCGAATTCTTCTGCCGGCGTTTCAGCATCATGCTCGATCACATCCATACCGACCAGCCGGGCGACGCCTTTGTACATCGGATAGACAGCCACAGCGGCTGAACGCAGCTTATAAATCTCCGGGAATCGCGGCAGTCCCGGATCCTTGGCGATGCCTCGCAAGGTGCAGCTGTTAGCAGGCGGGTGATCGGCTAGTATCTGGTTGGCTTGGGACCACCATTGGCGCAGTATCTCGGCTGTCTTCTCTGCCTCAGGGGAGGCGGCTTTGATTGGCAACGGCGGAACGCCCGTGAGTTGGGGATCGGTGTCCGGTATATCGGCGCTCAAACCTTCCCCGCGGAGAACAACTGCAAAACGGTATTCCTTGACCGGTTCGACGAATATTTCCACGCCAGGGATTTTTATCCCCCGCAGCATTTTGACTCGTTTGATACATTCTTCGGTGGAGATCCTGCCTGCCCGCCGGTCGCTGATGTTCCCCTGCGCATCTAGGGTGCAGAAATTGCAGCGAATCGCCACATCCTGGGGCTGGAGCTCGAAACCGATGCCCAGCGCTTCTAATACACCCCTTCCGATCTCGTATTCGAGTGGGTCGTAACCGAATAGCGCCAGGTGCCCGGGACCGCTGCCGGGGCTGAAGGCAGGTGCTACGACTTCGCTCAACCCTAAGGATCCTCTGGAAGTTAACGCGTCCATATTTGGTGTGTGGGCGGCTTCCAATTCGGTTTTTCCACCTGGCGCCAGGGGAACGCCACCCAGTCCATCTAAAAGCAATAAGATAATTTTTGATCCGGTATCCACAGCCATTTCGTTGATAAGTTCGAATTTGTTTTTCATAACCCTACCTTTCTCATTGTTTTAAATCGATTTATTATACTTGCGTTTTGGTGATTTGTATTAAGAACTACCTTTGCGCTTTTGCTTTAAACACATTACTCTGGCTTCTTACCATAAAGATCACTTAGATAGAAAAGGTCTCTATGGCACAAAAATTAAACCTCGGTTAGTTTTGCCGTTAGCTGTTCAATGGTGTCCCAAAAATCGAGAGAATCCCCCCTTGCCTGGGCTGCTTTTATCACATCAGGAGACAGGTCTAATGCAGCCTGGCTGATTTGCTTCCCCGCGACATCATCAATCCAATGTGATTTACCGATATAAGGATACCTGCAAGCCAGCGCATAGAGTTCAACAGCCCGCTCCACATCGCTGAGATGTACTGCAAGTAGAGCAGCAGCGGGAATAGTTTGAATGGCAATAGAAAAATGTTTGCTGTCAGATGCGGGTTCCAGCGCCTGAAGTAAATGTCCCTGGGCTTCACTTGTTAGACCTAGATGGCATTCGACGTACGACAAAACGATCAGCGGGATAGCGCACATGTTTTGCTCGATCTTCTTTAGCACAGAGTAGCTTTCCTGTAAATGCTTTTCCGCTTCTGCATACGAGTTTTCGACCAATGCTAAATCCCCGAGCACAAGCAGTGCAGCCCCCACGCCTTGAGAGCTTTCATTCTCACGGTTTAACCTTAACGCTTCTTGTGCATGTGTACGGGATTGTGAATAATGGCTCAAATGCATCAGAGCCAAAGCGATAGTAATATACGGTTTTGCTTTATATGGACCATCATATCCAAGTTCGTTATAGTCTCGCAGGCTTTGGCGGGCATATTGAAGACCATCATCAAATTTGCCGTCCATAATCATTGCACTAGACAAGGTGTGAAGTCGATCAGCAATTTCAAACTTAGCCCCAAGTTTTTCTGAAATTGCCAGGCTCTCGAGATGCAGTTTCTGGGCTTCTTTTACTCTGCCCAGATGCTTGACCAGGACTGCCATCATGTTCAACGACCCGGCGGTTCCACGTTGATCCCCGATCTCATCCTTAATTTTGAGGCTGTTATTGAGCAGCCTTTCAGCTTCATCGAAAGCACCTGTAACCCATGCGACCCATCCCAAATCGTTGAGCGTCCTGGCCTCACTCCATTTGTCACCCAGATCCCGGGAGATTTCCAGGCTTTCTAAAAAATAACCTTTAGCTTTTTGGCGGTCATTCCATGAGAAATGTCTCCCGAGACTGTACCAAGTCAGGGCTTGCGCCTCTTTGTAACGATCATCGCTTAACTCCACACAATTTAGAATATCTTGGCTCTCGTGCAGCAATTCTATAGAGATCTCAATATCCTGCGTGAATCTGCTTTGCCATGCCAAGACTCTAGCCCAAACAGGTAAACAATAATTTCTCCCATCTTGATCACCGGATGATATTTCGCTGAACTTTTCTGAAGCCATACGGCACATCGCTTCGCCGTCTTCAAACCGACCGCTCACATCATTAAATATGCACAAACTGTAAAGAGCCCGCTCGATCAGGTCTGTCCTGCCCATGATGACAGCCCACTTCCAGGCTGCCTGGATGTTTTCTATCTCGCATTCAATCTCGCCCAGCGCCTGCTGCTGATGGCTGCCCTGCAGGTCGATTTTTCTGTCATAAAGGAGATCACAGAAGAAAACGCTGTGCTCAGAATGGCTGCGCTGACATTCCTTAGCGTTTGCCTGCAGATGTTGGTTAGCATATTTTCTCAGGAGGTCGTGGATATGGAAGCGCCCATCGCTCCCACGCTGCAACCAGGACTTGCTTACGAGCGATAAGAGGGTTTTTAAAGTGACGTTCCCTACCTGGGAAGCGGCAAGGTGTGTAAATCCATCATGAAAGACAGTTAACGTCTGAATCGCCTGCCTTTCGCCTTCTTCGAGCAGATTCCATGAAGTATCGAACACAGCCCGTAAGCTGCGCTGGCGTTCCGGTAAGGTGTACATGTCCGTTTCTAGAAAGTCGATGCTGCGCTTGATTTCGGTAAGTATGGCATCCGGTTCCAACGCTTCAACCCAGGATGCGGCTAACTCTATCCCCAACGGCATCCCGTCGACCGTACGACAGATACCCACTATTGAGGGTAGGTTTTTGTTGGTGATCTGGAATCCGGGTCGCACCCGTTGGGTTGTCTGCTGGAAAAGCTGGATACTTTCGTATTCATTGAAATCCTCAACGGGTTCTTGCCAGGTTTCACCGGTCCCGACTTCTGGTACGGACATACCGCTTACGGGGAATA
>RCNB010002590.1_pt1 | contig 12735 bp, 8 predicted proteins | sample 2041321 | NCBI WGS metagenome assembly RCNB01 (sample SAMN09708232, study PRJNA481090) | Marine sediment metagenome, whole genome shotgun sequencing project. | reverse complement strand
GTTCGATTCCGCCCCTGGCCACCATTCTTTTCAACGGTTCAGGTAATCGCAGGCCCTACGATAGGCCCGCATTCCGGAGCGGCAATTCACGCACCCGCTTGCCCGACGCTGCAAAATACGCGTTGACGATGGCTGGTGCAACGGGCGGTACGCCCGGCTCACCGACACCGCCCGGAGGCGCATCAGACTCCATGATATGGCTATGAATCCCGGCCGGCGCCTCGCTCATTCGAACCATCGGATAGGAATCGAAATTGCCTTCCACTACAGCGCCATTTCTTGTCGTGAGTTCTCCGTGCAAAGCGAGGCTCATGCCAAAGATCCCGGCACCTTCGAGTTGTGCGTGAACACGGTCCGGGTTGATGACGGTACCTGCATCGATTGCGATCCAGAGTTCATGTACGACCAACTTGCCCCGCTCGTCTACGCTGACTTCTGCAACCGCCCCAACGTAGGAGAGGAACGAGCGATGTACAGCGATACCGAGCCCGTGACCCTCAGGTAGCTCGCGGCCCCATTTCGCCATACTGGCAACTTTCTCAGCGACCGCACTCAGTCGTCCAGTATCGACAGGATGTTTGGCGAGGTCTTGTCCGTAGTTCGTGTACTTCGCGTCGTCTTTCGCCGGATCAATCTTGCGGGCCGGCCCTATCATCTCGAGCAGGTGCTCTTTCGGGTCCTTTCCTTTGGCGTGCGCCAGTTCATCGACGAAGCCGCAGGCACCGAAGGCATGAAACACGTTGCACACTGACCGTAGCCAGCCAATACGAAGGTGCGCTTTCGCATCACAGGTTTCGATCCGCATATTGGGCACATTCCACGGAGCATCGAGCAGGCCAAGGTCGAGCTCAAAACCGCTCGGGCCGGTCACGTCCGGCGCGAAGGTCGAGCCGATCGATGGAAAACTACTGCGTTGTAACCAGCTCTGCGTCGTGCCATCTGCGTCCATACCCGCACGAAAATACTGGGCGCTGACGGAATGAAAATAGCCGTGCCGGATATCGTCTTCACGTGACCAGGCAACCATAACTGGCCGACCCGTCTCGCGCGCGAGCCAGGCCGCTTCTGCGATGAAGTCAGGTTTCGACTTGCGACCGAATCCGCCGCCAAGCAACGTGACGTTCATGGTCACTTTCTCTTTGTCAATTCCCAGCGTTTCGGCAACAGTGGTACGCGCTGTCTGCGGGTCCTGCGTGGCTGCCCACACTTCGCAGCTGCCGTCCTCGTTCACTATTGCCGTCGCTGCAGGCGGCTCCATCGGTGCCTGCGCGAGATACGGAGTGTAGTAAACCGCTTCGTGCCGGCTGTGTGTTTCGGCATCGGCATCGCCGCGAGTCAGAACCGTCGTGCCGGGTGCGGACGCCGATGCAACCAGGTCTTTCTTGTACGCTTCACTCTCGTGCTCCGCATTTACGCCGCGATCCCACTCGATCTCGAGCGCTTTGCGACCTTCGGTTGCAGACCAGGTGTTACTGGCTAGAACAGCGATACCGCCCTGAATATTGAACAGTGGCGGCGAGGTTGGCTCGGGCATCCTGATGACATCCACGACTCCCGCAACCGCTCGTGCAGCCGCATCGTCAAACGATGTTACGGTACCGCCGAACGCAGGGCAGCGCTCGATCATCGCATACAGCATATTCGGCAACACAGTGTCAGTGCCGTACATGGCGCGACCCGTTGTGAAAGCCAGCCCGTCAATCGTATCCATCGGCTTGCCGATATAGCGGTAGTCCTCTCGAGCTTTGAACGTTGCGCTTTTCGGTTGAGGCATGCCTTTAGCCGTCTCGACGAGTTCGCCGTAACCGGCCGACTTGCCACTGCCCTCGTGATGCACGGCGTGCTCGCGTGCCACGCATTCGTCTGCCGGAATGGCCCACATTGTCGCGGCTGCCGCGATCATCATATCGCGCGCTGTCGCGCCGGCGTTTCTCAGCAAGTCGAAATGCTTACGAATACTCGTAGAACCGTCAGTATTCTGGTCCCCATATTTCTCGTGGCCGATAGCCTGAATGACCTCGATCTTGTCCCAGTCCGCCTCCAACTCGTCAGCAATAATCTGCGGCAACGAGGTGCGAATGCCTTGCCCCATTTCGGAACGGTGGCAATAGATTTCGACGATGCCGTCGTTGCGAATATTGACGTAGACATTTGGTGCTACGGACGCGGTCGCCTTCGCAGCCGGGCCTACAGTCACTTCGCCCGGCTGGCAGGCACTGGCAAATGTTAGAGCGAACACGAGGCCCCCACCGGTCTGGCCGGTACGCTTCATGAATTCTCTGCGGCTGATTTTCCGGAGTTCGCTCATGACTTATCCCCCGCAGCACGGTGTATCGCCTTGCGAATTCTCATGTAAGTACCGCATCGACAAATGTTGCCGCTCATTGCCTCGTCGATATCGGCATCGGTGGGATTTGGGATGCGCTCAAGAAGCCCGACCGCGGCCATTATCTGGCCAGACTGACAGTAGCCGCACTGGGCGACGTTTAGTTCTCGCCACGCAATCTGGACCGGGTGGTTACCATCCTTAGTCAAGCCCTCGATCGTCGTAACTTTGGCACCCTCGGCGGCCGATGCCGGAAGCACGCAGGACCGCACAGGCTCCCCGTTGATGTGGACGGTACAGGTTCCGCAAAGTGCTTTTCCGCAACCGTACTTGGTGCCGGTCAATCCTGCGATATCACGGATTGCCCACAAGAGTGGCATGGCAGGATCTACCTCCAGGCTCACACTCTTGCCGTTAAGTTCGAACTCGATAGCCATTGCGACAACCCGCTGGTAGTTGGTGGACGCTGAATAATAGCGCAGTCAACGTCCCTATGGATCGAGTTTTCTCGACTGTTGCCAGGAACTTGACTGCACCGGCTTGCGCCGAACCGAATCAGCGGCGAGACTATTGCCAAACCTCCCCGAGGAATTCCGTCCATGGAACTCGTTGTATTCGACCTTGATGGCACGCTACTCAATCGAGAGTCGGTGATCTCTGACTACACGAGCGATACGCTCAAACTCCTGAACGAGCGGGATATCGCCTACACGGTCGCGACGGGTCGCACCATTCACGGTGCGCGCGCGATTCTCGACGGTCATTGCTTTCAGCTACCGCAGGCATACAAGAATGGCGTGTTGATCTGGCACCCGGAGACGCGGTACTTTTCCCGCGGCGCCACGCTCACACCCCATGAGCTGGACAATGTTGTACGCGCCTGCATTACACAAGGACTTACGCCTTTCGTCTTTAGACTGGACGACGATAACGACAGCGTCGTTTACCATCCTCCGCTGCGGACAGATATCGACCGCGAGCTCATCCGCAGCATTGGTATCGAAGAGCCGCTAAAGGTGCGCGCTCTTGATGAACTGTCAGCCGACGCCACGATTACCCACGTGAACGCCATCGGCAGCGCCGAAGCAATAAATTCCGTGCTGCGCAGCGTCGATGACGAGCCGCACCTTGTGGCGTACTCTGGCGTCGCTCTGGAAGGCCAGCAATGGCGCTGGCTTGATGTCCACCACAGCGACGCCAGCAAGGGCGGTGCCATCAGAACGATGAAGAGTTTGCTTGGCGTTAAACGCGTCATTTGCTTCGGCGATAGCGACAACGACCTAAGCATGTTCGCGGCGGCTGATGAAAGCTACGCACCGGCTAACGGCAACGACAGGATCAAGTCAGCGGCCACGGCCGTAATCGGGCACCACGACGAGGAGGGTATCGCGTGCTTCCTGCGTGAACGCTTCTCGCTTGATGCGTCTTGAGCTTAATGCTCCTGATCATGCTGTTATCCCCGGCCTTCAAATTGCGAAACCAAATCAATCCAACACCACGATCGAACGTCGTACACCGTTCTTCAAGAACCCTCAAAAGCTCCCACCGCCATCTCCAAGAAACGTAAACGCCATCCAGTATCCAGGGTGTTTCAGCGCCTCAGGAGCGTCATCGCGCAATCGAACCTTGGCATTGTGCAGCGCATCGGCATAAGTCTCACCCTGCCGCGCGCGACGCACGAAGTCCGGTATCAGACGCTGCGCCGCGTCGCTCGAAACCTCCCATTGCGTCGCCACGACACCTTTGGCGCCGGCGAGCCTGAACGCCTGATAGAAGCCGGAGAGTGAATCGAAATAAATAGAGCCGTTGCTCGCCCTGGCGGTGTCGCAGGCCGAAAGCACTACCACTGGATAGCCGCTGAGTTCCAGCGCCGCGATTTCCGAGGTGCTCATGAAACTGTCGCGGCCCTCGTCGGGCCGGCCGAGCAGCAGAGCCGGCTCGGTTAGGCCAATCGATCCCAGTCGGTCGCCTGGCACGCCGTGGGTTGCGAACGCGAGCAGATCCCAGGCGCCTTCCGCCGCTTGCTGGCGCACGGATGCAACACGCGCGTCTGGGCCGAGCAGCAACCGGGCATCAACCGGGCTTAGCGCGCTCTCCAGCGCAATGACCTCGGAGGCCGTTTCCGGCAATGGCGCTAATACTATGCGCCTGTCCTCGGACTCACCGCTGCCGCGAAAGCGCCGTCCGGCGTTTTGTTTGGCGCAGTCGCCCGCGATCAGGCACGCAATATCCTCGGCGGAGGATTGCGGCGCAGCCGCGGCCAGAAGACGTATTTTGTCACTACGTCGGCGCTCCGATACGCGTCGCGATTCCACAAAATCCGTCAGGCTCGAGTTCAACGTTATCGTGAAGCGTTCGAACAGCAGCTTGCCGGATTTATCAGTGAACACCTCCGGCGACAGTCCGGCGAGTGCATCGGGTCCTATCCAGACGATTTTGTTGATCAGACCTAACTCGAGCTCGAGCGGTGCGATGGTGAGGTCATAAAGCGCGCGCGAGGTCTCGCGGTCGAAGTCGCCATAACCACCGCCGGGTTGCGGCGTCAGGTTTTCAATCAGGCGCGCGACGAGACTGCGCACGCGCTCCTCGCTATCGCGGCTGTGCACAAATCGGGTTTTGTCACGCGTAATGAGAAAACGCAGATAGTCGTCGTCGACGCGCGCGATGTAGATGATGGCCTCTTTGGGTCGCAAAGCGTTCCGAATAGCGTCGAGGCGCGGCGGGTCGGCACTCAGTATCTGTTCGGCCTGCGGAAGTTGCTGGTACATCTGTTGAAGCAGCGCGTGTCGGCCGTTAAATGGCTTGGCAGCTTTGTGGTAACGCTTATGAATTTTTTCGATCTGGGAACGCTTCAGCGGTTTGTCGCCGACTTGCACCGTGCGAATGTATTCGAGCAACTGCATCATCTCGGGCTCGAAGCCGAATAGCAGCCGCTGCGCTTCGGCGGCCAGCTGTTTGTCCTTGCCGGAACGAGCAGAGGTGCGCAGCTTCTGCCAACGCAGCGACAGGTCCGTGAGGTTCAGAAACGTTGCCTGCACCGCGAACAGTGCCAGATCGAAAAACCGTTCTTCGCCGGTACGCTCGTACAGAGACAGCGCGCGGGCAAGATCCTCGGTTTTGGCGTATTTCCAAGCATCCCGATAGCCGGGGTTATAGGCCTGCCTCAGCAACGGCGACATGAACTTGGAACTGCCCAGAATCGTATCGGTGATGAGACGATCGATATCAACAGGCACATTTTTGGCGACCTGCATTTGCCGCATCAGATCGACTCGATGGCGGCCGACGATGCGTCGATAATCCTGCGTCTGAAAGTTCATAAAGAGAAGCCGCTTGGACCAGGTTTTGCTGCCAGGGACGAATGTGTTTTGTTCCTGTGGGACACGCACTTCGCTGTGAATCAGATCTGCGGCTTCCATGACGCGCAGTGCCGCATCGTATTCCTGCGGCGTGTAATGTTCGGACGGAAGATTAATGTAGTTTTCGGTTGCCGCTCGAGTCACCCGCTCGAGATGATCAACCGGCAGCATTTCGGCGCCTTGCCGGGTCGGAAGCGGCCGTGACAGTATCGTGCGCAACATTTCAATCTGTACCGCCGCGTCCGGAATAAGCATTTCGGACATGCGTGTGAATACTACGATCTCGAGTACCATTCGGTTTGCGGGCGAGGTTCGCGTGGCAGTATCGGCGAGCCGAATAAATTCCTTAACATCGGGATGCGCGAGGGCAGTGTAAGCGTAGAGATAAGCTGCTCTGAGCGGAGCCGAACGTGCAAGCGAGGATGCACGCTGTTCGCCCAGTGCGGCGATGCGGCGACGCGCTGTATCCGATGGCCAAAACTGTGCGCTGGTCAGGGCTCGCATCAGCGGCAGATCGGAAGTCGGTTTAGCGCTGGCAAGCGACGTGTACTCCTCCGCAAAACTTACTGCTGCTGCATCGAAGTCGACCTCAACACGCTCGAATCGGGTTGTCGCCGCGCACAGGTAGCCGAGGTTTCTCCCTTCGGACGACTTGCTGATCTGCCTACTCAGTAAATCCAGCGTCGCTTCGAGTGCCCGAGCACGCAGGTGGTCCCGGCCTTTATATGCCGCGTGGTAGTCAAGTTTGCCGTAGACATCGACGACCGCGTTTCGCGTATCGCGCTCAACGTCGCGCATTATTGCAGTCTGTGCGGCCGCGGCGGTTGCCGGGTCCGCGTAATCCAGGCACGGCACGAAAAAATCATAGGCCAACGCGTTGTTGATCGGATAGCTAATCGAGAGCTGCAGTTCGGACAGCGTCTTGAGACTGCGAACCACATTCAGGTCCGCGTCTATGTTTTCCTTGAGTGACGCAGCCCAGAGGTTGCTTGCCAGCGCAAGGCCGAGCAGTGCACAGAGGAACCGCACTTGACTCACAACGCTGAAATCTCGGCAATTAGCGTCGCACGATCGATATCATCCGGCGATAGCTCCAGCACACCCTGGATAGATTCGAACTTCCACTGGCCGCCGTCGATCTGCGCTAGCTCCAGCAGCCTTAGTGCCTCGCCCACGGTGCCTTGTTGTAGTTGTTCGTCCGTCACCTGTAGCTCTGGCAGAGCGTCAACCACCGCGAGCGTGCCGGAGGCCGCAAGCCCGTCTTTGCTTTCGACCCGCACCGTATACCGTTGCCCCGATTCGAGCAGGGCATCATCGACGAACGCGAAATCACCCTGAGACTCGCCCTTTGCAATAACCTGGCTGCCGTCACTACGCGTTACCTGAAAACGTACCGAATCAAGATCCAGATTCCAGCGCAGTATCATGCTGCGCTCGCCAGCGAGGACTTTTTGCGGCCCTGCCGCCGTATCGAAACCAAATAAGGACAGCGTCGGCGTCTCGCCGTCGCTCCGGGTTACGAGGTTGCGCCTGGATAGCTGGTTGTTGCGAAACACTTTGTCGGACAACGCGGTCAGCATACTGCCGAACACGCCACGCTGCTTCGCTTCGGCCTCGATTAGCAACGGCTCGCCGAGGCGGGCGACGATGTCATCACCGCCAAAGATCTTGACTTGCACCGTCGTATTTGCCGACTCAACGATCAGTTCATCGCCGACATACAGCGGCATCATGAACGCGACTTCCTCACTCTTTCCATTACGCAACACTTTCGCAATACCGCTGTCGGCCGGTTCGATACGGGTAACCATCGCGGCCGCATTTTCATCCGCCAGGCTACGCGCACTCACCGCGAGCAGAATCAAGACGGCCACGCCTGCCGATCGCCAGTTGCTCGTCACGTGTCTTCCTCCTCGCGTTCCTTGTGCCAGGGCATTGACCACCACTCGTTGAACGCCACGATCGCCGCCACCGTTGTTGCGCCAAAGCTTGCGCCTACCAAGCCATTCCAGTCGCTGGCCGGAAATGCACGGTAATAGTATATAAGAATCATCAGATCGGCCGCGGCGAACGCCAACCATTGCACGACCACCGGATTCAGAATGCCGTGCAGGATCTTGCACAGCAGCGGCATCCGTCGAACGGCCCGAAGACGCGCACGTAACGCATCGACCAATACCCAGACCACATGGATGATTGTCGCTGCCGCGAGCACTATCAGAAGCTGCATAAATCGGGACGCTGGTGTGGGCGGCCCGCTGTTGATCAAGGCGCGCGCCACGTTGCCGAGGATAACCGACCCGGACAGGAAGCCGACGGGGGTCGCGTGGTCATCGCGCGAGAAGTCGTTGGCGGCCGAGACGAGAACGATGCGCCCGGCAGCCATGGTTGCGATCTCGGCCGCTCGCTCCTGTGCGCCGCAGGTCGCCGGTGCAATGCGGCAATAGCTGAGCGTCATTAGCCGGGGCAGGCCGTCCGGCGCGTACTGTCCAATTTCGCCGCGCACAGCCTGCAGTGCGTCGACGCTGGTTTGGAATTCGATGACGCCGCTCTGCGGCAGTGCCTGATCGAAGAGCCGCACCTGGTCTCCGTCAGTATTACTCTGGGTGCACCGCTCGCCGGCCTGCAGCATCACGTGGTCGACCGCATCGGCTGCCTGCTGCGCGGTCTCGCTCACGTGCTTTGCCCACACGTATAGCGCCACCGACGGCAATGCTGTCGCGCCGTTGTCGGCGCCACTATCGACACAAGTCCAGTACTCGTAGTTGCGTACGACGCCATCGGAATCCGCGAAGGTGCCGACGCCGGCCCAGCGAATATTCGGGCTTGCTGTAACCACGGCGTCGAGTCGCAGGAATGCGGCCATGTCGCGGTACGGGACCTCATAGATAGGGTAGGCGAGCAGCAACAGCGCGGCATTCGGATCGGTGCCCCATTGGGTCAGATAATCCGCCAGACCGCGAACCGCGGCGATGTCGGAACGTGTGGCAAGGTCGATGTCGACCACGACCGCCTCGCGGCTGTTACGCACGGATTCGAGCATTTCTCTGATGGCTGCGATCGGCACACGCGTCGGCAAGCCGTGACCGCTGAGCGCCTCGTTGTCGAACACCAGGTGCAGCAGTCCGGGCGCATCGTCCGGCCTGCTGTCGACCGTCACTGACAGGTAAAAATCTCGCAAGCCGCGATCGAGCTGTGGAATGATGGTTCGTTCGAGCCACCCCGCTGAAACGCTACCCCAGACCAGCACAGCGATCGCGGCAGACGCCAGAAACCGGAGCGGAATCCTGTTGTAAGCCGGGAGTCTCATTGCTGTACGCCTTTTATCGATTGCATCAAGGGCTCATATTGCCTTGAGAAAAAGGTGCCGGATCACGGCTGTCCCATAAAACCTCTCTGGCATGATAATGGAAAAAGGGGTCGAACCGACTTTCCAGCTCTCCATGTGCCCACTTTGGTGTCCAAACCGAGATCACCTATCGTTACTCAAGAGCATCTACCGGTATTGCGATCAGAAACGTCTTCGACAGGGTAGTAATCGGTCTCATAGTCAATCTATATATCTTAGCGCCTAATTCGTCCTATACCCTGTTGTTTAATGCCGTGAATGTGCATAGTCCACGATATGCTGCTGGGAAATACAGTTATCAGTACCGCTATATCAAATAATGGTTAGCTGATCGTTAAAACCGGCTTACAAAAAGTTTCCCGGTTGTTTGCCCGTGATTCCTAATGACATAAAGGAGTTCACCGCCGGCTTCTCCAAAACCGATAGAGGTTGCTGAATGAAAGTCTTGCACATCGTAGCTGGGGATCTGGGAGGCGGGGCTGCTCGGGGAGCTTATTGGCTGCATCAAGAATTGAGACGCCTGGGTGTTGATTCAATTATCTTGACTGATAGTAGAGCCACTTACGATGACCCTAGTGTTTTTTCTATCAGGACCAATATATTTGGGAGGGCGCTAGGCTACGTGCGCCGTCAAATTGATAAGCTGCCATCGCGTTTATACTTGAATCGCGAAAAGCGGATATTTAGCACGGGAATAATTGGCGTGGATTTTACCAACACGCGGCATTACCGCAATGCTGATTTGGTTCATTTGCATTGGATATGTAAAGGGCTGATTAACATGAAGCATCTATCTAAAGTAGATAAGCCAATAGTTTGGACTCTTCGAGATATGTGGCCGTTCACGGGCGGGTGCCATTATTCACTTGATTGCGTAAATTTTAGGTCTGGTTGTGGAGAGTGTATGCAATTGCATAGCGAAAAGGTAAATGACCTTTCCGCTTTTATACTGAGGCGCAAGAAGAAATACATTCCTCCGGCGATGCAAATTGTTGGCATTAGTACATGGATAACTGAGCAGGCAAGATCTAGTGCGCTATTTCGGGCTTTCAATTTGCGAACGATTGAAAACAATGTTCGTGTTGATGACTTTTACCGTATTGATAAGAGTTCAGCGCGTCACGAGCTCGGCATTGAAACTAATAAAAAGATCATTTTAGTAGGCGCAACTGGCCTAAATGATTTTTACAAAGGTTTTAGCAAGTTTATTGAATCTTTGTCATTTTTGGACCCCTCGGAGTATTACCTTTGCTTTTTTGGAAGCACTGGTAGTTCTGAACTTGATGGCTTGGGTTTCGAGTACACAAGCCTGGGCTATTTGACTGATCAGAGTGCACTTAGAAATGCCTATTCTTGTGCCGATGTATTTGTTGCTCCGAGTGTGATGGAAGCTTTCGGTAAAACTCTTGTAGAGGCAATGGCTTGCGAAACACCGGTAGTATGTTTTGATGCGACAGGCCCAAAAGATATTGTTACCCATCAGAAAAATGGCTATAAAGCACTGCCTTTCGATTCGGGCAGTCTGGCCGAAGGCATTAAGTGGGTTGCGAATGCTCCGAACTATCAAGAGCTTTGCACAAATGCCAGGAATACGGCTCTGGGGAAGTTTGACAGTAAGGTTGTTGCCAAAAAATATGTCGAGCTATACAAAGAAATGTTATCGAAAAGTAACTAGATTTGAGTCATGCAATGAACAACTGTTCTTACTTCATGATTGTTTGACTTCACCGACTAGAATCAGCCCCTAGGAATGGAGCCCATCCGCGCGCATCGCGAGGCGCGCGTTGCGGCGTTCCTCTGCGGCGCCGAAGCGACGTTGCTCAATTTCCGTTTCGGGAAGCAACGGCGGTACCTGTATGGGCGAGCCGTCTTCCCCAAGCGCAACAAACGTCAAGTACGCTGACACGACGTGCCGCTCAGCCGCGACATGCACGCCGATCTCCATCGAACTTCGCCAGGCACGATTGACTGCTGCCTTCAACACGAGCGTCTCGCCGGAGTGCGCAGGCGCCAGAAAATTCAGGCTGTCAACGGCCGCTGTGACACAGGAATGGCCGCTATGTCGTTCCGCAACGATCAGGGCGGTGCGGTCACAGAGCCCCATGACGAGCCCACCGAAGACGGTGTACTTCGAGTTAAGGTCGTTCGGAAAAACCTTGTAAACGTTTTGTTCCACCGCCGATTCAGACGATCGTTTTCCTTTTAGCGTCATGTTTTTGTCCTGGTTAAAGCGTAGCGGACCAGGCGACGCCGCATGCGCTCGCCAAGTCCTGATGGCTGAGTCAGACCGATGCGCTCGATCGCCTCATGATTCTTCGGTAGTCCGCGCGTAAACAGCGCACCCAGCAGCACGCACAAGCTTGAGGATGCCCTGGCGGTATTGGACTGCAGCCACTCGAGCGCCGGGATGAGCTGTTGTTCTTCGGTGGTCAGGACTGACCCCAGCGGATACTCGGGGAAGTGAGCCTGTAGACCAGCACTGCCAAAAACACTCCGAATTGCCTGCGGAGAATTATCGGTCGCATCATCTGCAAGCTTATAGTTCGCCGCCAGTTTCCGTGCGCTCTTAGCCTGTGCAAGCAGGGCTGGCTGAAAGGCCGAGTCTGTAATCCTGAGCATCGCAGCAATGACCTGCATGTCTGTCTTGCCACGCGTCGCCGCAATGCCGTACTCGGTCACATACATATCGCGATGGTGGCGCGGCACGGTCACGGGTCCGTATGACCAGCGAATGTTTGACTGGGGGACCCCCTTGTTGGACCGGCTGGCGCGTAGCATGAGGATAGATTGTGCATCATCCAGCGAATGCGCCATCGAGACGAAATCGAACTGGCCGCCGACACCACTGACCACTCGCCCATCGCTGAGCGTATCGGACACTGCCTCACCCAACAGCGTTGCCATCATGGTCTCATTGATAAATCTCGCGTGCTGTCGCTGACGTCGCTTGCGCGCCTCATCGCCAAACAGGGTGTTGACGTACGAGATACGGGTCATGTTAATGCGTCGCCTGCGTTCTGGCGGCATCTGATTGAGCGTTTCATAAAACGCGTTCGAGCCGATAAAGAATCCGGCATGAATCAGTGTTTCGTCTTCTTCATCGGCGGGTCGCCTTATCAGGCCGTGCTGAAACAGCCCCAGTACCGCGTCGCTCAATAATTCGGTCGACGCGTATAGACCCTTCTTAAACGGCGCTGCTTCAACGGGGAGCAGCATCCGCGCTTTGCATTGCGTGCCTCCAGGCAACTGATCGAGCACGGCGCGGAATATGTCCGGCGAATCGTGGCGCAGGCGCAAACAGTGCGCGACAGCGTCGCTCAGTGAGCCGATGCCGAGTTGCAAGGTTCCGCCGTCGGGAATGAGGCTCGCGACGTGCATGCCGGTTGCGTAGTCGGCTTGTGTCACTCTCCGGTTCAACAAGCCGAACAATGGAAACTGCAACTCTGAACTGTCGAGGATAAAGTCGAAACGGTCGGCGTCGAGCTCGGCATCGCCAAACATGTAAGGCAAGTGCTCGTTTACCTGTCCGACCATGGCAACCGCCTCACCCAAACTTCTCCTCGCTTCAAGTTTAGGTAACAGGTCGAGCGTTATTTCGGGGTTGGAGCTTAAGCTGTATTTCCCCGGCGACTCATCCGATGCTGCGACGAGCTGCGCGATGACATTGACACCGAGCGCCATCAATTCATCGACGACCTGAC
>RCNB010001959.1_pt1 | contig 12736 bp, 11 predicted proteins | sample 2041321 | NCBI WGS metagenome assembly RCNB01 (sample SAMN09708232, study PRJNA481090) | Marine sediment metagenome, whole genome shotgun sequencing project. | reverse complement strand
CATATTCAGCTTCATAATCTATGTGGTCCATTTGCATCACCTGTTTTAATAATTACTCGTTTATGTTTTTTTCTTTATTGACACTGACTGAGAATCATTTAAATTCAGCAATTATTATCATCTATTCCTAGAGGTTGAGAAATGAAAGTTGTAGTTTTAGGAGCAGGATACGTAGGGAATGTTATGGCAAGAGACCTTGCTGAAAATCCATCTATTGAGGTTTCGATAGTTGATATTAATCAAGAAGTTTTAGATAAACTGACACAGCAATATAATCTTCATGGTATATGTGCTGATTTATCCGACCCCAATACCATCAAAGATATTGTGAAAGATTTTGATTTAGTAATTGGTGCTCTTCCATATTTTTTAGGTTTTAAGGTTCTTAAAGCAGTAATTGAAGCTGGAAAGAACATAGTAGATATCTCATATTTTGAGGAAGATGCGTTAAGCTTAGATGAATTAGCAAAGGAAAAAGGAGTTACTGCTGTTGTTGACTGTGGTGTGGCTCCTGGATCTAGTAGCATCATACTTGGTTATATTGATACTATCTTAGATAAAACAGAGAGTTTCCTATGTTATGTTGGGGGGTTGCCTGTTGATAGAAACTGGCTTTTTGATTATAGATCACCGTATCCACCCATTGAGGTTCTCGAGGAATATATCCTATTAGCAAAATATATTGAGAAAGGTGAGATTGTTGTTAGACCAGCTTTATCTGAGCATGAATTATTAGATTTTCCAGAAGTAGGAACTCTAGTAACCATCAATACCGATGGTCTTAGATCTCTCATCAAGACAATGGATATCCCTTTCATGAAAGAAAAGACACTAAGATATCCTGATCATATCGAAAAGATGAAAATGCTAAGAAATGCAGGATTCCTCAACACTGAGGAAATTGATGTAAAAGGAAAAAAGATCAAACCAATTGAGTTTACATCTAGACTTCTTTTTGATCATTGGATGTTTGAGGAAGGGGATGAAGATTTTACTGTTATGAAGATAATTATTGAGGGAATGAAAGATGACAAGAAACTTCGTTATACTTATGATATGCTTGATAAGTACGATAGAGAGAAGGGTATACTATCTATAGCAAGAACAACAGGCTATACTTGTACAGCTGTTGCTCAAATTATTCTTGAAGGAAAATTCAAAGAAACAGGAGTCATTCCTCCTGAATTTTTAGGAAAACATTCAGAAGTTTATCACCAAGTTTTGGATTACTTATCGAAGAGAAATGTGATATTTAAGGAGACTATCGAAGAACTGTAAGACAAAAATGATAGAAATTCTCTTTTCCTGTATTTCTATTAGACATATTTAGATAACATCCAGAAATACCGCATTTTTATTTATACTTACACCTATCTTTCCTTTGCCGAGGTGTAAAGCGATTTGATGCGCGATGATATTAATCAAAAAGGTGTTTTTGTAGTAAATGATCAGATATTCTCTGTTACCGATCTTCTGAATATCATGCAAAGACATGGTATTCGAGTTAAAATTAATCGTGATGGATTAATGATTGATGGTGAGTATATTTCTTCTGTAGCTAATTTGGAGGAAAATCGTTGTCCTTTATCTACTTCTTGTGAGAAACGTACTGCTCTTGTCGACTTTTTAAAAGTTCAAAGAAGTAAAGAATCTTATCGTCCTATGAATTCTCACTCTCGAGAGTATGAAGCTCCTGAAGCTTATCCTACTATGAGTCAGAATCCTGAGTATCCCGAGAGAAAAGAGGAACCCCGTAGAGATTTCATAAAACCAAATAACCATGATCTTTTCGAAGGGAATATCAATAATTCAAGAGGATTGTTTGATGAGCCTGAAGAAGAACCTATTATGGGGTTATTTGATGAACCTGATATCTTTTCTTCTCCTGAAGTTCAAAGAAGCGAGCCTCTCCAGGACGATCAATTCTACAGTAGCAATAATGATGATTATAGAGAAGACTCTCGACCATTACCTCGAGATAAACCTTACTCTGCTAATGATCAGGATTATAGTGTTCAAAATAGATCTCAACAGCCATTCTGTTCTGAATGCGGTTTTGATATGAATCCTACCTGGAATTCTTGTCCAAATTGTGGTCACAAGGTTATCAGAAGAAATACCAATAATAGTGATAAATTATTCTTTTGAATGATTTTTTTGCTTATTTATGCTTAAAACTGGTCTCTTTTTTTTTCTACTTAAAAGAAGTGACCGAACTTTTTTTATTCTCAAAACTTTCCCTTCGAATTAGAACCTAATTAAGGGATTGGTAAATTAAATGTCAACCACTACTACCCCCAAGTGGGCTTTCAATAAAGAACTCGCAGATTTAAAGGGAAAATACATTACTATTGTTACTACTTCTGGCAAAACCTTCAATGGCTTGTTAAAGTCTTGGAATCCTGACACTTTTGATATTTGTATCGCTAATGTTAAGGAAGCTAAAAATTCTTACTTCAAAGTTTTTCTTAGAGGACTTGTTATTTCTGAAATTCTTATTATGGAACAACCTTTCAATTTGCAAGGTTTAGCTAATGAAATAAAAGATCGATTAAGTCTTCTTGATGCTGATGTTAAATTGTTTGAGGATGCTCGCATCATTCAAGTTTTAAACAAAGTAAAAGTTTCTGAGAAAGGTGTCGAAGGCACCGGTCCAGTCGCTGACAGAGTTCGCGCTGTTTTCGAATCGTTTATGGAATCATTAGAAGAAGAGAAAGAGGAAGAAAACTAATCTTTTTTTCCCATTTCATCTTTCTTTATCTTAGGTGAATATCTTGTTTGAAATCACTGCTTCTGACCTTTTAGGTAGAAATGGCATTATTCATACTAAGAAGGGTAAGATTCGTACTCCTTGTTTTGTTCCTGTCGTTCATCCTGAGGCTTCCAAAAACCTTCTTTCTGTGAACGAATTTCAAACAAAGTACGCTGTTGATTTTATTATTACTAGTTCTTACATTTTGAAGAATAGATATGCTGATGCTAAGATTGATTTGCACAAGCAAACTGGTTTTTTGGGACCTATCATGACTGATTCCGGAGCCTATCAATCGTTAGTTTATGGTGAAATCGAATTTACTCCTGAAGGTGTTATCGCTTATCAGGAAGGTATTGGTTCTGATTTCGGTGTTCCTTTAGATATTCCTATTGCTATCGATGACTCTTATGATGTTGCTAAAGCTAAGGTTGAGGAAACTATCTTGAGATGCAAAAAGGTTCCAGCTACTATTGCTAAGACAGATACTATATGGGTTGGTCCTATTCAAGGTGGTAGATATTTAGATTTACTAGAAGAATCCTCTCGAGTTGTTTCTGATATTGATTCATTTGGTATGTTTGCTTTGGGCAGTGTTGTTGAATTAATGAGTGATTATCAATACGATACTTTAGTTGATATGATTCTAACTGTTAAACAGCATCTTGATCCTGGTAGACCTTTGCATTTATTTGGCGCTGGTCATCCTTCTATGTTCCCTCTTATTGTTGCTGCTGGATGCGATTCTTTTGATTCCGCTGCTTATGCTTTGTATGCTCATGAGAAACGGTATATGACTACCACCCAAACATTTCTACTCGAAGAGCTTGATGATTTTCCTTGTAGTTGTCCTGTTTGTCTTAGAATTACTCCTAAAGATCTCTTAAAGCGTCCCAAAAGTGAAATTCTCAGTGCTTTGGCTTCTCATAATTTGTTTGTTTGTCAAACTGAGATGAAGAATATTAGAAGAGCTATTTCTATGGGCACTTTGTGGGAATTACTCGAGAGTCGTTCTTTAGCTCATCCTAATCTCAAGAAAGGTTTTGATCGGTTAAAGGAATCAAGCCACTTACTTGTAAAGAGCACTCCTCAAATAAAGAAAAAAGGAATTTTTGTTGTTTCTAACGATAGTCTGCAAAGACCTGAAATAATTTCTCATAAACAACGTCTTGCTACACTTGCTCCTCCTGGTAATAAAAACCTCATTGTTATTTCATTACTTCATGCTGATCTTGAAGAAGTTTATGGGATATTCAGATCTGTTAAGAGTTTCTTAAAACGAAACGCTACTATTGCTGCTAATTATGATATTTGGGTTTTAGATCCTGTTTTTGGACTATATCCTCTCGAGATAAGCGAACTTTTCCCTTTAGCACAATACGTTGCTATCGATAATCTCTCGAGAGAATATATCCATAGTATTATTCGTTCTTCTCTTACCAAATTAGTTGGTTTTGATATTGATTCATTATTCTTAATTGGTAATCTTACAGATATCAATGAAGTTGAAAAAGAGCATTTAATTTTAGGTAAAACTAACCTTTCCATCAAATCTTTTGGTTTTACTATTAATGATTCTTCTCTAAGTAAAATTTTATTCATATTGAATCACTTATTTGGTCAATAATTCACAAAATGGTGTGTTTTTATCTTTCAGTATTCATCTTCTTATGACTAATAATGATACAGGATTTTGTTTTAACAGAAATTATGAAGAGTTGTTTTACCACGTATAGTTCACGCTTGATTTTTGTCTTACTCTCTGGTCATGATTTTTGCACAAGAAATGAGTTAGTTAATTGGACCGGGTTCTCAAGTATTACTATCTCGAGATACTTGCAAGAATTTGGTAAAGCAGGTTTAATTGAACATGCTCCTGGAATCGTATATTTATCTGATTTCGGTAAAGATATTTTCACAAATTTATATGATCTGTTTGATAAAGAACTGGAAATTGCTTCAGATTTGAAAAAATCTCTCGAGATAACTCAAATGTACTAATTATTGTGTGATAAGTTTTGGTATCTTATCCCTTATTTCTCGTTTGAGTTTGTATTTTCTTTCGTTCCTAGACCCACTTCTCTCTAAAAAGCCTTCATCAAATAACCGTGCTAAGTAGGTGCTAGCAGTAGTTGTTTTTAGTGTATCTGTAAATATATCCAGGAATGAATCACATAGATCATTTGTTGTAAACCATGATCCCATTCCATAGGCTGTACCAATAATTAATTTGACTCTTTCTATTACTGAAAACTCTAAGGCGTCTTGAATTGGTATATCTTCTAAGCTATCAAATGTTGAAGTTGACGTTTTTCCTAAAATATTATTAGCTGATGTTACTAAGTTTTTTAGACTTCTTTCATCTACTACGCCTTCAAAAGTGATTGTGACTTTATTATCGCTTTCGTCACTCATTTCCACTTTTATTTTTCTTTTGCTCAAGAGTCGTTCTCCAATAGAAACTAAGGTTAGTTACTTTAAAATAAATTTCTATTATCCAGATAATATCCTTTTTAATTATTAAACTAATTTATTTTTTCTTTATCTGGATCAATATTGTATCCTTACCTGGCTTATATTGTCTTTTTTTCTTTAATTATTTATCTCTACTACCCCCTCTTACTTCTATTGGAAAATATTTTTTTGACTTTTTAAATTTTGATTTATTTAAATAGACAAAAGATTAATAAATTAAAAGGAATCTTATGTACCAAACTGAGATTATATTATTATTATATATCTTTGAAGATTAAGGTAAGAAGTTTATTTAATCATCTCGAATAGAAATGATGGGGGGGTGCCTAAATATGATCTTTCAGGCCTATTTATTTAACAAAACGCTTATATTTTGTGAACATGAGTTATAGATATAGGTATTTTAGTGGAAATATACCAATCTCCCGACAAATATCACTTTCACAACTTTTCAGTATTTAAAACCCCTTAATTTCCAGTGGAAAAGCGTTAGATTTCCGGAAAAATTATAGTTTGTTCACATGTTCACAGAAAAGTTGTGAAATCATGTGAAAGATGAAGAAAAGTGTTTTTATGTGAAAAGGAGGCAGGAGAAGCCTTCTTTTTTCTAATATTTTTTATGTTTTTTACCTAGTATTGCTTATTTGACTGAATTTATTATGAAAAAGCTACATTTTTACTAAAAAATAATAAGATCTTAACATAAAATATGGTTTATTTTAGGTTTAATTGTATTATTTTGGGTGAAAAATACAAGTATTCTTCTTTACTATTTCACAAGTCATCATGTATTCTTGTGTTCATGTGTATACTGTATTCATATGTTTACAGTAAAACATGTGTTTTTGTGAAGAAATCTGATTAATCTTATTGAGGCAATATGTAGATAATAACACTTCTTATGTTTATATTTTCACTTTATTGTTCTTGAAAGTAAATATTATTTACTTGGAGGCCTGGAAATGTTAATAAATTGGATTAATAAAATCCTTAAACGAAAAAAGAAAAAAAATATCAGACTTGCATTTTATGGTGAGGTAAACGCAGGTAAGACTACACTAGCAAACAGAATAGCTCGTGATCTAGGCATGGATGATTTAGGTACTGTTTCTGAAATTCCACATGAAACAAGAAAAGTCGTCAAATTAGAAAATGCAGTTTTTCAAAAAGAAAATTTTGAACTGAATTTTACTTTGATGGATATGCCTGGTATTGCTACTACTGTAGATTACCGCAATTTTGTGAAATTTGGGTTAACTGAAGAAGAAGCCATTCAAAGGGCAAAAGAAGCAACTAAAGGAATTCTTGAAGCAATTAAAATAATTGATCAAGTTGATGTTGCCTTAGTTATACTTGATTCGACCAGGGTTCCCTTTGAGCAGGTTAATCTAACGATTATTGGAAATCTTCAATTGCAAAAGATCCCAATAATTATCATTGCGAATAAGACTGATTTGCCTGATTCACGACCTGAATTGGTTCGTCAAACATTTAGTGATCAACCAATGGTTGCATTATCTGCTAAGACAGGAGAAAATATTGACTCATTGTATGATACAATAATGAGTAATTCATGAGGTGATACTATGAAGTTTTATGTTGATTATATAACTAAAAATGCCACAGACAAATTAACATCTTTTGAAAAAATTAAGATGTTCATTCGATTAGTTAGGCAGAATCGTGTTTTAATTGTGGAAGATGGTCTCACACATGAAGAAGAAGCTGAATTAATCAAACAAACCATGATGGTTATTGATTTTGATCGGTTTTATGGTCTTGAGTTCTTTAATTGGAATCGTAATCCCGATTCTAAACCTAGAAGATTATTCAAGAAACCTAAACAAAATGATTCAAAATATACAGTTATTGCTCCATCTGACGCAGTTCATATCATTGAAAATAGTGAAGATTTATTATCAATTGAGCTTGCTCGTTGATAACCTTCATTTTCTTCTTTTCTTTAAACAAAATTTATCAGAGACTATTTTTAATATAGTCTAGGTAATTTCCTTTGAATCATAATTTCCCTCGAGTTATCATTATTTCCGGTACCCCTGGTGTTGGTAAAACCTCTGTTAGTATAGAATTGCAAAAGCAAGGTTATAGTATTCTTAACCTTAATGATTTTATAATTACCAGTGGTTTATACTTTGGCTATGATTACTCTCGAGAGAGTGTCATAATTGATGATGAAATTCTTATAGAAAAACTGACTGAAGAACTTGCTCAATTCAAGGGAATACTTTTTGTAGAAGGGCATACAGCAGAATTAGTTCCAAATGATTACGTTAGCAATATCTTTGTAATCAGATGCAATCCATCAATTCTTAGAACAAGATTACAGACTTCTAGAAAATACACTCGAGATAAAATCGAGGATAATGTTCAGGCAGAAATTATGGATGATTGCTTACTAAATTTACAGCACAAGTTCCCAGAAATTTCAATCACTGAGCTTGACTCTTCAATTTTCGATTCAAAAACTTTAGCAAATAAAATACTTGAAATTATTAACTAGTTTACAACAGGATTAATTTTTGTTACAAAGATTATATTGATATAGTCATATAGCTATACATACTATTATTACTGGTGATTTTTTGTCCCAAGAAAGCAGACGTCGACGGTCTACGAAGAAAAAACCAGAAGGTCCACCTAAAAGAAAGATCTTTACTAAAGCAACTATTTCGAAGATTTTCTTACCTTCTTTAGCATTAATTGGGATTATTTTAGGACCGGTAATTTTTGAAGCAATAAAAATTCGTCACCAAGCTGTTGATAATGTTGTCCCAGCACCTGTTGGTTCAGGTTGGTTTGATGATATATTTCTGGGTGGTGCAGGTGGTATTGGTGGTAATCCAAATGATCCTGATGATAATGATACAGTTCCTGATGGTTTCTTAGATGGTTTTACAAATGGCTTAAGTATTGATCCATTAACTGAGCTTTTTAGGGTTACACCGAATGATCATTACTTTAATTGGCGTTTAGAGGTCTTTGATACTTATATAAATGATGCTTGGGAGGAAGATATTGCAACTAGTACAATTACAGGTTATACCGGTGTTGCACCTGGCGATGGTGAGTTGACCGTTACAGCTAATGTCTCGTATTACGGTGGTACTTCTCTTCGTAATTTTCCGGCACCATATCATTATATCGATGGTGAAGTTTTCTCAGATGATTATTCATTTGCACCAAGTGGTGAGTGGGATGAATCTCGAACCACCTTAGAAGAAGACATATACGGTTGCAAGACAATTAATTCTCATTTTATTTATTCGTCTGGTAATAGTACCTTAACTTATCCTGTTTCTTATACTTTACAGGATAATGATTATATCCGAGATAATAGTGGTGGTTTTGCAGTATTAAACAATTTAATTGGTAGCGATCCTGTATTAACTACTCGATATTTACAAATTCCATCTAATTACACAAATGAAGCCCCTATAACTAATCAGATTGCATCCAATTTATTTAATAATTCTTTAACAATTTATCAGCAAGCTTTTCGAAACTTGCTTTATCTTAGCAATAATTTCACTTTTGATTTGTATATGCTCCTAGGTTTATCTGAAGATTCACCTGCTGAAGGCGAAGATTATATTGAGTGGTTTATGAATAGAGAAAGAGGAACATCTGCACATTTTGCTTCGGCTCTTTCAATGTTATGTCGTTTACAAGGCATTCCTTCTCGTATAGCTATTGGATTTTCTTACGGAGAAAGAGATGGAAGTGATTTTGTTATTCGTGCAGTTGACGTACATGCTTGGACTGAAATTTTTATTCCCGTCAATGGTGTCGGTCGTTGGGTTCAATTTGATTCTGCTCCCTTGCCGCCAATAGCACCTCCTCCCTATGATACATTTGTAATTAGAGATCGATATGGTGAAAACACTATTGGTTTCCAAGCCACTTTTCATAGTTCTAACGAATTTTTCTTTGAAGATCAACATTTTAATATTACAACTTTGGCTCCTAATCCTTCATCTGCTGCTTGGTATTATTATACTCCTACATCAACTTGGTATGGTCCTTATGTTAACCGCTCACAATCATTTACATTATATTCCTTCTTAGGTAATGGCAATGAAAATGATTTTTACTTATACTTACAAGATGGTGATCTTAGAGATTTAATCCCTATTGAAGGTGAAGAAGTATTTTTCATTGATACTACATCAGGTGAAACTTTAGGCAGTGCGTTTACTAATTCTAGTGGTTATGCAACATTTGACTATGCGTATAATAACTCAGCTATTAGTGGCTTACATTTAATTGAAGCGGATTGGAGTGGTATTCGTGCGGCAACCTATGATTTGCGTTTCTTCCCTACAGAAATTGCTACAGGTGTCATTGTTGCTGGTTCTGTAAACGTTTCTTCGGTTGACCCTGAAATTAGACAGTATTTTGAATTTTCTACATCATCTTCGTTTGAAGATTCTAATATTCAACTAATCAAGGTTATTACCGAAGTAGAATCGTCTCAAGATATCTGGTATATACGATTATTAAGAAATGTTGGCGTTTTACCTGAAATAATCTCTTTCTTCCGGTCTAATTAGATTCTTAGCAGATACTTCTTTTCTTTCAAAATCTATTCCACGTATTATTATTACAGGATACCCTTCGTTTGCTTCTCCCATATGCAACCCTGCAGCTGAACATAATTGATCTGCTAATGATGTTGTTGATGATTTTAATTTAAACCCGTAAAGATCCTTCTTTCCTACATAATTAGTAAATGGATTTATTCCAGAACATCCTATTGCTATATTTATCGCTCCCAATCTAAATGGCCTATTATGTGTATCTGAAATTATTATTGCAATATTTTTTCCGGATTCTTTCTCTATTATTTCCCTTATTTTCTTTGCTGATTTATCTGGATTCTTAGGTAAAAGCGTTACAACATTTTCTCCTGGAACGTTGGATCTATCTACTCCACTATTAGCACATACAAAACCGTGTTTTGTTTCTGTAATTAATACACCATTTCTGTTTTTACATATGTTTTTCGCTTCTCTCAATATCACTTCAACGTGCTTTGGATCTTTTTTACTCTGTTTTGCTATTTCGATAGCAAATTCTGATGGTTCAACCGTATCTAATTTGACAGTTGCACCTTCTGCCTTAGAAATAATTGCTTGTGCAATAATAATTATGTCATTCATTATTATCTCAAGAGTATTTTTCTTATAATACTCCAAAATGATCTTTCCAATATTATCATTCTTTTTTACAAGAGGGAAATTTTCTAATGGGATGATTTCTATCATATCTTACGCACCAGTAATTTACAAAATTAAAAATAAAAAGAGATGATCCTGTTACTAAACAGAATCAATTTGCATGATTAGACAGTTATTTCTATGCCTAATTTTCGTACGAGTTCTTTGTATCGATTTCTTACAGTAACTTCAGTAACGGTTGCAGTTTCAGCTATTTCTCTTTGTGTTCTTCGTTCGCCTTCGATTATTCCAGCGATATAAATTGAGGCTGCTGCTAACCCTGTGGGGTCTTTCCCTGCTGTTAAACCGTTCTCTTTTGCTTGATCAATTATTTCAATTGCTCTTTGAGCGGTGTGTCCTGATAATCTTAGCTCTGCACTAAATCGAATAATATAGTCATTTGGATTTGCTAGTGGAATTCGTATTTGTAGCTCTCTTATAATTAACCTATAACATCTACCAAGTTCTTTCTTAGATATTCTACTGTTTTTAGCAATCTCATCAAGTGTTCTTGGAACTCTTCTGATTCTTGCGGCAGCATATACTGCAGCAGCAATCATTGCTTCAATACTTCTACCTCTAATCAGGTGTCGCTCTATTGCTTTGCGGTAAATTACAGCAGCTGTTTCTTTTACAGTTCTTGGTATACCTATTTGTGAGCTTAGTCTATCTAATTCACTCATTGCATAAGCCAAATTTCTATCCATAGAGGAATGAACTCTCGTTCTAATTTGCCATTTTCTCAAACGGTAAATTTGTGCTCTTCTTCTTGGGGATAACTTCTTTCCATAAACGTCTCTATCTTCCCAACCAATTTGCGTTGCTAATCCTTTATCATGAACTGCAAATGATGTTGGTGACCCTACTCTGCTTCTTTTATTTCTTTCTTCAGAAGTAAAAGCTCTCCATTCAGGTCCTTCATCAATAATATGTTCATCAATTACTGCACCACAATTTGTACAAATTCTTTCTCCTCTTGTGGAGTCACTTATAATTTCATTAGATCCACATTCCGGACAAGCTACTTGACCACTTTCTTTTTCTTTACTTTCTTCAGACATATTTTTTATAGCCACCACGATGGTATTTTAATCTCTAAGTTTTCAACTAATTTTTCCCAAAAAACATAACTAACTCACTAGTTGCTCAATTACATAGAAGATGAGGTTATCTAGAATAGTATACCTTCTAACAAAACTAGATGGCCCCACATAATTAGGTGTTTTTCATGCTTTTCGGGAAAGACTTTTATACAGCTTCTAACGTTTTTGTTATAACTTCATATATAAAAGTTTCGAAAATGTATTTATCCAAACTGACCTTTTACCCTAAAAAAAGGTTATTTTGCACTGTTTTTGTTAAAAAAATAAAAATTTTGGACGCAAGTGCGTCCTAATTTCATTAAGGATTATTTCAGTTTTGGATCTAGTGCGTCTCGTAAAGCATCTCCCATTAGGTTGAAGCCTAAGATTGTAATGAAGATCATTGTAGCGGGCCAGGTTGGCATCCACCAATACGTAAGTAGGTTGTCTCTGTGGTAAGCTAAATCGTCACCCCAAGTAACAGCTGTTGGATCACCAAGACCAAAAAAGGCTAGTGCAGCTATTGTCATCAATGTGTTTGCAATACCTAATGTTGTAATCACAATCACCGGAGATAGTGAGTTTGGAATAATGTGTCTGAATATTATTCTCGCATCTTTCGCTCCAAGAGCTCGTTCTGCTTCAATGAATTCAGTATTTTTCAGCGACAGAATAGTACTCCGCACAATCAGACTGGTTCCTCCCCAGCCTATCAGCGCGAATACTATGATTACTATCATGTAAATACCACCAGGGACTGCGCTTGCTCCTTCTCTGAAGATTGCTACTACAAAGATAAACAAGATAAATCCTGGCATAGCTGATATAACTTCATTGAATCTTTGAACTATCGTATCAAACGCTCCGCCATAATAACCGGAAAATGCCCCGATTATCATTCCAATTATGCTTGTAGTCATTTGACCAACAAATCCAAGTACTAATGACAAGGTAGAACCAAAGAAGGTTCTAGAAAGGATATCATATCCTCTTGTGTCTGTTCCAAATGGATATTGTGCACTAGGTGAAAGGGTTTGATCCCCAGGTATAATGTATTTCGGATGAGCTATTAATCGTATGTATCTTTCCGTGCCAGGAATCCACAATTCTACATAGTAATTGTTTTGATCCCAAGGATCTGCTGTTGGATTACCTAAGCCAAATAAGTTATCGTATGATGTAAGTATGAA
>RCNB010001958.1_pt1 | contig 12736 bp, 12 predicted proteins | sample 2041321 | NCBI WGS metagenome assembly RCNB01 (sample SAMN09708232, study PRJNA481090) | Marine sediment metagenome, whole genome shotgun sequencing project. | reverse complement strand
TGGCAAACGAGGAGGGGTTGAAAAAACCATGAGCGAAGAATTTCAAGACCATCAAATTCGAGACGTAATTAAGATTAATTACAAATATACAATGGGCGGACAATCAAAGTTTTTTATAGAGTTGAAGAATAATAAGCGTTTATTAGGTACAAAATGCACGAAATGCGGAAAAACTTGGATGCCACCTAGGATTAATTGCTCTGATTGTTACGAACCTGCAGATTGGGTGGAACTTAAACAGACTGGGACTATTGAAGTAAGCACTATAGTGTGGTATACTACTTCAGCTTTTATTAAAGCAATACCTTACGGGATTGGATATATAAGATTAGATGGAGCTGAAACTGCGTTACTTCAAGGTATTTTTTCAGAAAATTTGGTCCCTTCAAAAATCAAAAAAGGCAAACGAGTTAAAGCAGTATTTAATAAGCAGAGGGATGGGAAAATGACGGATTTCTTTTTCGTTCCAAAGGATGAGTATGATAATTGGATTTCAAAACCAGAATACGAGGGAGGTGTGTAGAAATGGGACAAGCAAAAGAAAACTTAATGAAAATCGTTGAGAAAATGAATTCAAATCATAAAGCCCAAGCTGTTTTTATAACCAATATTGCTGGTAAAGATATCGATTGGGAGATGTCATTTCAGTTCAATTTAGATAATGATGAGCCATTTTTCCTCGAAGTTAAAAATCAAGCTGGTATTCTCTCTGATGGAACAAAATCCGACGCAATGATCGTTATGTCAGGCGAATCCAAAGCAATTAAGAGGATTTGTGACGGGAAAGGCGATTTTACTCACGCAATCTCTCGAGAGCAAATCACTGTTGAAAAGGGAAAAGTCATGGATATCATCCGCCTTACAAGAGCTATCACAATTGTGTTAAAATCTAAATGAATAATTTTTTTTTTATTTTTTTTTGAGGTTTGAAGTTTTCATTGAATTAAAAAGAAGAATTAACCGGGATAATCATTCTTGGATCCCATCAGAGTGGTTGTTTCTTCGATCCATTGAGATAAGTCTTTATCAATTCGACAAAAGGTGACTATTGTGTCTAAATCCTTTAGTTTATTAAACGAACATTCTACGATCACGTCCCAGGCACCATAAAGAGGGGTGGCATATGTAATCTTCCAATCCTCTTCTAACTCTGTTGATTTTAGACCTTCTAGTTTATCTACAACCTTCCACTCAGTACCAATTACTTTTAACCTTATTAATATATACCCACGATAATACATTTTCATTTTTCACCTTCTTTTCTTATTTTTTAAATTTATTATTTCCTTACATACTCATGTTTTAGTTATTTTGTTTGAGAATTAGTTTTTAATTTTTCTAATGTCTTAATTGTATTTTTGACTTGAAATCCAATCTCACTTTGTAAACCCCATAAAGGTATAAATCCATAACTATATTTTTGATTAAAATTACTGTTCGTATCGTAAGTCGCCAAATTTAAATCATATAATCCATAAGGAGATTCTCTGGAAACAACACTAGTATTCCCTTTATATAATTTCAATTTTACATTGCCGGTTACTTTTTGATTAACAACGTTAATGAATGATTCTAAGGCGTCTCTTAATGGGTCGACCCATAAACCTTCATAAATTAATTCGGTCCATCTTTGATCAACAATAGTTTTAAATGAATTTTCATGTTTCGTACATACGAATTTTTCAAGATCTTTATGAGCTTTAATTAAAATTGAAGCTGCCGGAATTTCATATACTTCTCGTGATTTTAATCCAATTGCCCGATCTTCCATATGATTGACTCTTCCAATTCCATGTTTACAACCAATATTATGTAAATCTCTGATTAATTCAACACTATCAATCGTTACACCATTCAAACCAACAGGTACTCCTTTTTCAAAATCAATTTGTATATATTCAGGAGTATCCGGAGCATTTTCTGGTGATGTTGTCCATGCATTACAATCTTCCGGTGGTTCAATCTCAGGATGTTCTAAGATATCACATTCTGCGCTCCTTCCAAAAAGATTCTCATCGATACTGTATTTTTTATTTTCCTTTTTAATTGGGATTCCATGGTGCTGAGCGTATTTTATTTCTTCGTCTCTGCCCATATTCCATTCAATTAAAGGTTGCAATATTTCTATTTCAGGAGCATAAGCTCTTATTGTCACATTAAACCTTATTTGATCATTTCCTTTACCCGTGCATCCATGAGCTATTGTTTCAATTTTCTCCTCTTTTGCAATTTTTATTGCTTCTATAGCTATTAATGGTCTTCCTATTGCCGTACTTATGGGATAAATTCCTTGGTATAAGCCATTTGCTTTGATAGTTGGAAAGACAAATTCATTTACAAATTTATCTTTTAAGTCGATTGTGTAATGTTTAATCACGCCTAAATTGCGCGCTTTTTCTTCAATTTCGTCAAATCTGGAAGGATCGGCAAATTCTTGACCGAGATCAGCTGTGAAAGTGTAAATTTGTGCTTTATACTCCTCTTGTAACCACTTTATCATACAGGAAGTATCTAACCCTCCAGAAAACATTAATAGTATTTTCTCATACTCTTCTTTATTAGGTCCTAATTTACTCATAATTATTCAATTTTTCTCAATTTTTAAATTTTCCTTTAAAATATCATTTTTAAACAGGAAACATAGGAATTGATTTCAATCCCATATTCTCTCCTAAGTTAAACATTAAATTCATATTTTGAACAGCCTGTCCTGCTGCCCCCTTAACTAAATTATCAATTGCTCCTATAATAATTATTTTATTAGCACTTTTATTTAATATAAATCCTATATCACAATAATTTGAACCCTTAACCCACTTAGTTTCAGGGAATACACCTTTCTTTGTCAAACGAATAAAAAATTCATTCTGATAATATTTTTCGAATAATTGTTCGATTTCATCATAACTAAATGAGTTCTTGAGATTTCCATAACATGTGCATAAAATTCCTCGATTCATTGGTATAAGATGCGGTGTGAAAGTTACGGATATCTCATTTCCATATAATCCACTTAGTTGTTGTTCGATTTCTGGTGTATGTCGATGAGAAGTTACATTGTAGGCTTTTACAGATTCATTGCATTCCGGAAAATGTGTTGTAAGATTTAAGGAACGCCCTGCTCCTGATACTCCTGATTTTGCATCAATAATTATGCTATCCGCCTCTAAAACTCCTTCTTTGATAAGAGGTAATAAACATAATAAAGCACATGTTGGATAACAACCAGGGTTAGCAACTAATCTTGATTCTTTTATTTGTTTTCTTTTCCATTCACTAAGCCCGTAAACAGCCTGATTCAACAAATTTTTATTACTATGTTTAATCTTATACCACTCCTCATATACTTCTTCAGATTTTAATCGAAAATCGGCACTCAGGTCGATAATCTTAACTTTTTTTAAAAGGGAATCTGATAATAATTTAGAAGTAACTCCATGAGGCAAAGATAAAAAAATAACGTCAAGGTGGTTTGCTATAGTTTCGAGTTCATTCTCTTCACATTTCATTTCGCATATTTTGTTAAAATTTCCATAAATTGAGTTGTAAACTTGATTATTGTGTTTATTAGACGACAATACTTTAATCTCTACTTCAGGATGGTGATATAATATTCTTACTAATTCTTGTCCTGCATAGCCCGTTGCTCCTAATATTCCTGCTTTAATCATTATCATAAATCTCTATTATTTTTGAAACTCTAGTAATACCTCATTCAAGATACCTATGCCCTTATCAATCTCTTTTTTTCCAATAATCAGCGGTGGGACAAATCTTATAACATTTTCACCAGCCCCTAATAAAAGCAGACTTTTTTCCATACATTCTTTAACTATATTTTTCACTGAGCAATTTAATTCAATCCCGAGCATCAAACCATGTCCCCTTACATCTATTATTATTTCATACTTTTCTTGTAATTCTATTAGCTTGGTTTTAAGATAAGTTCCTACTTTCTGTACATTTTCAAGAACTCCTCCATATAATAGCTTTTTTAGAATTACTTTACCTGCAGTACATGCCAAAGGATTACCTCCAAAAGTAGATGCGTGATCACCTGGTTGAAAAGCATCGGCCTTACTCTGAGTAGCCAACATTGCTCCAATTGGGAAACCACCCCCTAACCCTTTCGCTAATGATACCACATCTGGTTTTATATCAAATAATTGAAAGGCAAAAAGTTCACCTGTTCTTCCTACTCCACATTGAACCTCATCAAATACAAGGACAATGTCATTTTTATCACAAAGAGATCGAACTTTTTCTAAATAGGTCTTCTCAGCAGGATGAATTCCACCCTCTCCTTGTATAGGTTCAATAATAATTGCACATGTGTTTTCACTGACTGCCTTCTCTAACTCATTAAAATTATTAAATTCTACGTAGGAAAATCCAGGCAATAAAGGATTATATCCTTTTTGATACTTTGTTTGTCCTGTCGCTGTAACAGTCGCCATCGTTCTTCCATGAAACGATTTTTTCATTGTGATGATCTCATAGCAATTTTCTCCATGAACCTTCTTTCCATATTTCTTACTTAACTTTATTGCCGCTTCTACCGCTTCTGCTCCACTATTACAATAAAAAATTTTGTCAAAACAACTGTTTTGGATTAAAATTTCACCTAATTCAATTGAAGGAGGCATCCAATACAAATTTGAACAATGCTGTAATTTTGCCAATTGAGTAGATATCTCTTTTACATAATCACTATCATTGTAACCTAGCGCGTTTACAGCTATGCCCGCGACAAAATCTAAATACTTCTTTCCTTCATTATCCCAAAGATATACTCCATTACCTTTTTCTAAAACAATCGGGAATTGGCTATAAGTGTTCATTATAACTTTAGTACCCCTTTCAATCCATTCATTCGTCATTATTATTATCTCTTTTTTATTTCATTCTATTTTTGAATCTATTTTATAAACATCGTACCTATTCCATGAGGAGTAAAAATTTCAAGCAATAAACTGTGCTCTACTCGTCCATCTATTATATGGACACTATTCACCCCATTTTGTATTGCTTCTACGCAACATTTTACTTTAGGAATCATTCCGTTAGTGATAATCCCATCCTCTATATAGGATAAAGCTTGATCGACATTCATCTTTGAAATTAGCGTTGTGTGATCATTTATGTTACTAAACACGCCAGATACATCCGTTAGAAAGACCAATTTTTCAGCATTTAATGATTTTGAAATTGCAGATGCTACATCATCGGCATTGATATTATATGTGTTGCCTAAATTATCCTTGCCAATAGGAGCAATCACAGGAATTATAGAATTTTTTAGTATTTCTTTTAAAAGGCTAGTTTTTACATTTATAACCTCACCAACAAAACCTAAGTCTTTTCCGTCAATAATCTTCTTCTTAGCCTCCAATAAATCCCCATCCTTTCCACATAATCCTAAGGCATCTACACCTTGAACTTGAATATCGTTAACAATCCCTTTATTAACACTACCTGCTAATACCATTTCTACAACTTCCATGGTTTCCTCATTAGTAATTCTAAGTCCGTTGAAAAATTTTGGTTCGATACTCAGTTTTTTTAACATTTTGTTGATTGAATGTCCACCTCCATGAACTATTATGACATCAATACCAACTAAGTTCATGAAAGCAATGTCCTCAACAAATGTCTTCTTTAACCCAGCGTTTTTCATCGCGCTTCCTCCATATTTTATTATTACCGTTTTTCCAGAAAATTTTTTAATAAACTGGAGTGCATCAACTAAAATTTTTACCTGTTCTGTTTTTTCAATAATAACAAATACCTCCTTATGATCTATAATCTCCATTAATTCGTACATATTCGTAGCTTAAATCGCAGCCCCACGCGGTTGCTTCACCAGTACCTTCCTTCAAAAGTAATTCAACTGTAATTTCATTTTCCTTTAGAATTTTTAATGCTAATTCTTCATCAAATTGTAGAGGTGTTCCTTCTTGCATGAGCATAATCGAATGAGAACCATTATGAAAATTGATTGAAACTCCTGTAGGATTAAAATTTGCTCCAGAATATCCCATCGCTGCTAGAATTCTACCCCAATTAGCATCTTCTCCAAAAAATGCTGTTTTTACTAAATTTGAAGTGATAACTGATTTACTCAAGAGTCTAGCATCTTTTTTTGAAGCGGCACCTGATACTTTTACCGCAATAAATTTCTTTGCACCTTCTCCATCCTTTACAATTTCTTGGGCCAGAAAAAGATTAACTAAATGAAGGGCTTTCTTAAATAAATAGTATTCCTCATTTTCTTCTTTAATTTCTGTATTTCCTCCGCATCCATTAGCTAATAGAAGTACTAAATCATTTGTACTTGTATCACCATCTACAGAGATCATATTATATGAATCAGCCACACTTTTTTTCAGAGCTTTATTTAATAATTCTCTTGAAATGTTGATATCCGTAGTAATGAAGGAAAGCATAGTTGCCATATTGGGATGAATCATTCCAGAACCTTTAGCCATACCTCCAATTCTGACTTTCTTATTGTCGATAGAAAACTCAATTGAAATTTGTTTTGGATGAGTATCAGTGGTCATAATTGCCTCGGCAGCCAAATTAGCATCTGAGGTTGAATTTCCCAACTTTTCATATGTATTATTAATTCCAGCAACTATAATATCAATTGGGAGCGGAACTCCAATTATTCCAGTAGATGCTACCAGAACTTGATTTTTATCGACTCCCAAACAAGATGCTAACTCAGTTGCCATTAATTCTGTATGTTTAGCCCCAACCTCTCCTGTACAAGCATTTGCATTTCCGCTATTAATAACAATTGCTCTTGTATCCTCCTGATTTTGCATTAGGTTCTGATTCCACAAAATTGAGGACGCCTTAACAATATTCGCTGTAAAAACACCGACTGCCTTAGCCGGAACTTCACTAAATATTAATGCTAAATCTTTCTTGCATTCTTTAATTCCAATATGGCTACCAGTAGCACGATATCCCTTTGGACTTGTAATACTTCCACTTAATTTCTTTATTCCTGTGTCGTTTATTTCCATTTCTTTAAACTCTTTATGATTTTTATTTTAATATCCTTTTATAAAAAAATAATAAATTAGAAGAAGTGAAGAAAGAAGAACATCTCCTCAATTCTTATTATAGAATTAAAGCCGGAGCCGTGCCGGTCTGGGATTGTGCGGTGCTTTTGGAAATTGTATACTTACAATTTCATTATTCAAATGAGGATCAAGTGAGATCAATTTTCATAACACCAACGCAATATTATATTAATATATAGAAGTGAGGCTATATAAATTAAGCGAATTTAAATGCTTCTTGTTTTAATAAAATTAAATTGTATTATTTTAAACATTTTTCATGAAAGTAGGTCTTTAATTATTTTTTCTCTAAGAACCTTAGCCTTCCTTATCATTTCTAGTCTTTTTAAAAACAATTTGTGTAATGCTTCTTTATTTTTTATTAAAACCTCAATGTTAAGTTTGACTTCTTTCTCAGCTGGAGAACCTTGACTAATTCTTTTTGCTAAACAAAGATCTGAATTTTTTAATGTCTGAATTAAGTTTTCTGATACTTTTGTTTCTTCGTTTATTACATCAAAAATACATTTCTCAATTTTTTCTTTATTTAGCATATCTTCTGGTTTTTCTGAATTTTTTACTAAAAGTGCAACAATTTTATGTGATTGTCTAAAAGGGATGTTATATTTTTGAACTAATAATTCTGCTAAATCTAAAGCCAGAATGAAACTCTCACTAACAGCCTTACTCATATTTTCTTTATTAATTGTTATAGTTGAAAATATTCCTGTAAACATTTCAATTATCGAAAAAAGTAACTCGAATGAACTTTCTAATAATGGTTTCAAGTCTTGAAAATCTCTAAAATATCCCGTTGGAATTGATTTAACGACCATTACGGCATTGAATAAGTTTGACACGATTTTAGAGCTCTTACTCCTAATTAATTCCAGTGTATCGGGGTTTTTCTTTTGAGGCATAACACTTGAAACAGAACAATACGCATTATCTAACTCAATAAAGTTAAACTCGCTTGTAGACCAAATAATCAAATCTTCTGCTATTCTTGAAAAATGAACTGCTAATGAGGAAAGTCCCATTAAAGTTTCGTATATATAATCACGCGAGCTAACAGCATCAATTGAATTATAAACTATACCATCAAAACCTAATAATTCTGCGGTTCGAAGCCTATCAATACTAATACTTGTCCCTCCAATAGCACACGCTCCAAGAGGGTTCTTATTAACTCGTTTATAAATTTCTTCTATTCGTTCAAGAGACCTTAAAATTTGAGCAAGATAACTATTGATATAATGTGAAAAAACTCCTAGCTGCCCCTTTTGCAGATGAGTATATAATGGCATATAAGTATCAATGGTGGTCTTAGAAATGTTAAGTAAGACATCAATTAACGTGAATAATTCTTTAGCGATAATATTTAATTCCTTTCTTATTTTTAACCTTAAATCTACTGAGATTTGATCATTTCTCGATCTGCCTGTATGTATTTTTCCACCTATTTCAATACCAATCTTATCAATGACTCTCTGTTCTATAAACGGATGAATATCTTCAAAATCTTCCTTTAATTCAAACTGATTAGTTAATAGTTTTCCTCTTATATCTTCAAGGGAAGTTAGGATCTTTTTGATTTCACTTTTATTAAGCAAATTTTGTTCAAATAGCATAATATCATGCACTTCCGTTCCTATAATATCTTCTTCAGCAATCCATAAATCCTCTTTTAGAGATGAAATAAACTTTAAGGCTTTTTTATCAAGTGGAGTATCTAATCTTGTTCTAAATAAATCTTTAGGCATGATTAATCTGAAAAATTGTGATATTAATTATAAATGTATTTATTTTACAATTTTCAATGTTTTTTTCAATAATTCTTCTAAGATTTTAGGAGCGTCATCTATTATACAATAATCAGCAGTTTTAAAAATAGCAGCGTTTGGATCTTTATTGATTGCAACAATCGTTTTTGAATTTGTTATTCCAACAAGGTGTTGAATTGCTCTATTCGGTAAGTACTCGAAATCCTTCTAATTCAAAAAATTTCTTCCTATAATAATCCGGATCATGAACGTTCATATCCATACTTCCAATCGTTATTGCATGTAATTTCAATCCTTAATTTTATTACTGAATCTTCTCTTTATTTTTTATAGTTAAAATAAATCATTAATAATACAAATTGATTTATTCGAAATGCAAATAATAGATTTACGATCGGATACTGTAACTAAACCCTCCCCGGAAATGTGGGAATATGTAAAGTCAATGGGTAATTCTCGACTTGGAGACGATGTAATGGGAGAAGATCCTACGGTAAATGAGCTAGAGGAAAAAGCTGCTAAAATTATTGGAAAAGAAGCTGCTTTATTAGTAACTTCAGGATCTCAAGGCAACTTAGTATCGTTACTCTCGCAGACAAAACCTGGAGATGAAATATTATTAGAAGAATTGAGCCACATATATGGTCATGAAGTAGGGAGTGCAGCAAGGATAGGGGGATTGATGATTAGAACATATCCTTCTAATAAAGGTGTTCCCTCCTTTGAATCCTTACAATCTTTAATTAGAGATAAGGAGGATATACATGAACCTCCATCATCACTATTGTGCACTGAGAACACTCATAATTATCATGGTGGTGCCATAATAAGCATTGATATTCTAAAGAGAATGAAGGAATTTGCGCTGAAGAACGAACTGAAATTTCACTTAGATGGTGCAAGAATATTTAATGCTGCTGTGGGATTGAATGTGCCTGTGACTGAATTTACGAAATATGCTGATACTGTAATGTTTTGCTTATCTAAAGGGCTTTCATGTCCAGTTGGATCTATAGCTGCCGGTTCTAAAGAATCGATAATGAAAGCAAGAAAATTCCGAAAAATGCTTGGAGGAGGAATGCGTCAAGCTGGTATTATTGCTGCGTTTGGACTTCTTGCCCTAGAACCTAAATGGATCAAAAGACTTGACGACGATCATAAAAATGCGAAACGATTAGCTCAAGGGTTAAAAAATTTTAACTTACCCATAAAAGTACATCCAACAGATACTAATATTGTTATAATAGAGATGTTAGAAAAGGTCAGAATCCTTAAAATTATTACAGCCCTTAATAAAGCAGGTGTTTTAGCTTTTAACATTAGTAAAGAAAAAATTAGATTCGTTACTCATTATGGTATCAACGCAGATGATATTGACTATAGCATAGAGCAAATTGGGCTTATTTTAAAAATTTTTTTATAATCCTCAGAAATTATTAAAATAAATTATGAAGGAGTAGGAACCTGAAAAATGAATATAGACGATTTTGAAGACATTTTATATGAAAAGGAAGAAAACGGTATTTGTACGATTACCATAAATAGACCAGAAAGAAGGAATGCTGTTACATATGTGTCTTTTCTAGAGATTTTTACAGTTTTAGAGGATATGGAAAAAGACAAGGACGCAAAAGTCCTGATAATCACCGGAAATCCCGAGGGAAACGCGTTCTCATCCGGTGGATACTTTGAACCAAATTATTTTGAAAAGATACAAAAAGAGATTAGAATGGAAATAGATCTAATGGATATTGCTCAGAAAAAATTATGCATGGCACTTTGGAGATTTACTAAACCCGTTATTGCTGCGATAAACGGATTAGCAATTGGTGGTGCCATTACAATGCCATTATCTGGAGCGGATCTTATATACATAGCAGAAGATGCTTGGTTGGGATTTTATTTTTCAAAGAGAGCCATCATCCCAGAATTTAGTGCCTCATTTATGCTACCTTTTTTAGTTGGATTTCAAAAAGCTAAGGAAATTTGTTTTTTTGGTGATAAAATCACGGCCCAAAAAGCTTTTGAGCTCGGTCTCGTGAATAAAGTCTTACCTAGGAAAGAATTAATACCTTTTGCTAGACAGCAAGCGTTGAGATTAATTCCCCCTAATGGACCATCTCTATCGCTAAAACTAATGAAAAAAACCATGCACGCTTACTTCATTAATATTTTAGATAAGACATTAGACTTAGAAAATAAAAATTTAAGAAAAACATTTAGATCAAAAGATTTCAACGAATCTATGAGGGCTTTAAAAGAAAAGAGAGACCCTGTTTTTATAGGGCGATAATTAGAAATCTAATGTAATGTCAACAACTTTAAACTTTAAATAGTTAAAAAAAAAGAAAATTTACTTAAATCGCCATTTCGGCTTAGTTTTCTGCAATCTTGCGAGAGCTCCGGAAACTGCATCCTTGGTTTGAAGTAATTGAGAACTAACTAATGTTTCTAATTCAAGACCAAAAGCTACGTCCTTACCATAACAATCGTCAATTAATTTCTTTGCCAAACCTACTGCGAGTGGGGCACTTTCAATAAGCTCATCAGAATATTTTTTAATAATTGAATCTAATTCTTCTGGAGATTTTGCCACTCTATTGACAACCCCAAGCCTGTAGGCTTCATTTCCATCGAAACTCCTTCCTGTTAATATAATATCTTTAGCATTAGCGATTCCACATATTCTTACTGCTCTTATAGTGCCCCCAACATCTGGATTCATTCCAATTTTTGTTTCTAACATGCTAAAATTCGCGGAATCTAAGCAAAATCTAAAGTCACAAGCGAGTGCTAGTTCAAAAGCCATACCAAAACAATAACCGTTAATCTTAGCTATTACTGGTTTTTCCATTTTCTCAATTTTAGTAAAAATTGGATGCATCCAAGTATTAGCGAAATATCTAAAATTGCGGGGTATTCTTAAGTCCGGAATTAATCCTTCTGGATCTTTTTCTTGGCCTGTTAAAAAGTTCAAGTCGATACCTGCGCTAAAAAAATCATCTCCTCCTGTTATTATGACGACTCTAGTATTAGTCCTCTCTACTTTATCTATAGCATTCTGAAGTCCTACCATTACATCAAAGTTTATCGCATTTTTCTTAGGTAATCTGTTCATTTTTATTGTTGTTATAGTTCCATCTTCGTTTTCTTCTATTAAAACTGCCTCTTCACTCATAATTTCTCATCTAATTAAGTTTATTTATTTATTCTTAATATTAAAAAAAAAAAAACGTATTAAATTTTTATTATATTGGCTCGAAATATTCTATATCCAAAATTCTTTTTCTTGGTTTTTCTTTAAAAATAGCTTTAACTTTCATCCCAATTTTTAATTTTCTTGGATCGCTTTCTTTTATTATGTGAACAAAATCGGTGTCTGCACCATCGAGTCTGATAATTCCATATGCGAAGGGCGGTTCTAAAGGCATAACTGGTGTAGAATGCGTGATAACAGTAAAACCTTTAACAATTCCTTGATTTCCGATCTCAACCCACTCTTCCATCTTTTCAAAACATTCATAACATATCATTTTAGGAGGAACATATACCTTGTTACACTTCGGGCACTTAACTCCATAGATTTTATTGTTTTTTCCGATTTCTGTTATAAACTTTTCAACATAAGCCCCCGCTGTGTGTTTATAAGGAACTTTAATCCTCCCTCGAAACACTTTTTTCTCAATTTCTTGGCTCATTTTTTTCCCTCCAGTTTTAATCCTCATTTTCTATTACTCTATAATATAAAATATCTCCTATGTTGCCTTCTCTTTCTTCTTTAAAAACGGCCTCAACGCGTTGACCAACTTTCATCTTGGTGTGATCTGTTTCGTTAATAAAGTGCATTGTGTAAGTATCAGCGCCATCCAATTTAAATAG
>RCNB010001957.1_pt1 | contig 12739 bp, 11 predicted proteins | sample 2041321 | NCBI WGS metagenome assembly RCNB01 (sample SAMN09708232, study PRJNA481090) | Marine sediment metagenome, whole genome shotgun sequencing project. | reverse complement strand
AAACGTCTTAAGTTTAAATTGTTGGTTAAATTTATTTCCGACTATAAAGAAGTTGGGCTTATTTTCTCCTCGGAAACGCTAGTAGATTATGAAAAAGTTAAAAAGGAGAAGGAGCGCATGGAGGAAATGACGAACCGTATTTTGATGAGTTCTATGAATGCTCATTATAAGGTAAATTTACCAGCCATTTATCGGAATCTGGTTGAGCTTGAAGTAGAACGAGATTTCACTATGGTATATGAGAATGAGGTTGGTTTTAGAGCTGGAACCTGCACTCCGTTTTTATTTTACGACCTCGATAGTGAAACTAAAACTCCACTAATAATTCACCCGTTAGCTTTTACTACAAGTGCCTTTGAAAAGAAATATGAGTCGGAAATCAATAAAACATTCAAAATGCTGTATGATTCAGTTGATCAAGTGAACGGGACTTTTTCAATAGTTTTTAGCAATCGTGATTTTACCTCTTCAGAAAAGAACAAAATTTGGCGTTCTATTTTTTCAGAAAAACTTCAAGTACATGCATAACAGCCATCTCACCGATATTTTTTTCGATCTTGATCATACCCTTTGGGATTTTGACAGAAACTCCTTCCTGGCCTTAAAAAGAGTTTTTAACACCTTTGGTATAAAATTAAAGGTAGAGACGTTTACTGCAGTGTACGAACCTATCAATGTTGCTTATTGGAAGTTGTATAGAGAAGAGAAAGTAAGTAAAGAACAACTACGCCGCGGACGACTAATAGATGCGTTTGAACATTTCGAAATGAATTTTTCGTTGCAGAAAATAGATGACATGGCCATTTCTTATATAGATGAATTACCTCTCGATAATCACCTTTTTGATGGTGCCATTGAAATCTTGGACTATTTAATGGAGAAATATGCGCTCCATATAATCACGAATGGGTTTGAAGAAGTACAGCATATAAAACTTAAGAATAGCGGAATTCGCGATTATTTTAAAACGGTTACTTCTTCCGAGGAAGTAGGGTTAAAGAAGCCCAATCCTGTTATATTTAAAACAGCTCTGGAAAAAGCGGATGTTTTAAAAGAAAGTACTTTAATGATAGGCGACAGTTTTGAAGCAGATATTCTAGGTGCGGAGGCCTTTGGTATGAAGACCTTGTTTTATAATTATCGGCAAGAAAAAGTACCGAATGGTTATCCGTATATCGACAGTTTACTAGAAATTAAAAACCATCTATAGGTATACTAAACCATCTATTGGTATAATATTCGTTGCTTCAGGACGTTTCTACTTAATATCCCAAATGATGAAAACCTATTCAGCCTATACATATTTAGGGATTTTTTTCCTAATTGCCTTTTTCTCCGCCTGCGTGAAGGATACGGATTTTGATAAGGCTGATGATATTGTTGTGAGTCCAATTGTTGAGTTAGACTTAATATATTTCGATTTACCAGCAATTACTTTCTTCGATACCATTGCTTCGAGCCCTATTTTAACGGTTAGTGATACTACAGACCTACCATTTCTTAATGACCAAGATATTGTTGACAAATTAAGGAGGGTGGAGTTTTCTTTCAGAGCTACCAATAGTATCCAAAGAGAATTTCAAGTGGAGTTTCAATTTTTAACCGATGAGAATGAAGTTGCCTATTCTTCTCAAATTCCAATTGACCAGGGGACTATTGCAAATCCAGTAGTCACCGAATATATTGAGAATGTTGAAGGCGAGGCTTTAGCGGATTTGACGATGGCAGGAAAGGTTGCGGTCTCTGTAACAATACCATCGTCCAATGAAAACCTAGACGGAACTATAAAATTAGAATCAAAAGCCACATACTATTTGGAATTTTAGTGTCCATGCGTAGCATACTACAACTATTAATTGTCTTATGGGTCACTCTTGCTATTGCACAAAATAAGCAAGTGCTTTATGGCATGACTGATATTCCTCAGAATCTACTTTTAAATCCGGGCGCTAAAATACCACAGAAAATGCACATCGGGGTTCCATTTTTATCACAGATTCATCTGAATGGAGGGTCTTCAGGAGTTAGTGTTCATGATATTTTTGGAAACTCCAATGAAGATATTAATACAGTCATTCGCAATAAGATATTTGAATTAAGTAATAGAGACTTTTTCAGTGCAACGCAACAATTGGAAATCATTAATTTTGGTTGGCTTGCTAAAAACAAAATATATTATTCTGGGGGTTTATATGAAGAGCTCGATTTTGTTTTATATTTCCCAAGAGATCTCGCCATTCTTGCTTGGGAAGGGAATAGAGATTATTTAGATTATGAATTTGATCTGGGCGAAGTAAGTACAACAGGAGATCTTTTATCAGTATATCATTTTGGAGCCAATAAGCAGATTAATAATAAACTCACGGTTGGTGTCCGCGCCAAATTATATTCGAGTATGCTTAGTTATAAAAGCACAAATAATCGAGGGACATTTGTCACCACCCTTGGGGATCAAGATAGCCCTAATATTTATGAGCATAAGCTTCAAAATGTCGATATGTCAGTTGAAACTTCCGGGCTGGCGTCGCTTGAAGGTTTGGAAGGTTCCGCGGAAATAAGTAAAAAGATAATTGGGCGCGCTTTTTTTGGAGGAAATCTTGGGATAGGAGTGGATGTTGGAGCCACTTTTGATGTTACAAATAATATTACAGCGAGTGCTAGTATTTTGGATTTGGGAGCGATATTTCACACCAAAGATGTAGAAACCTATACCGTATCCAGCAATTATACACTTGACGGAATAGAGTTATTATTCCCTCCTCTTGTGAACGGGGAAGGTACACCTCCGTATTATGACGATCTGGAAGACGAAATAGAAAGAGAAGTTCCTATAGATACACTTTATAATTCATATACACAGTTTCGACCAACGAAGATTAATGCCAGTTTGGCCTATAGCTTTGGAAGAAATATTGATGGCTCAGATGATTGTGATTGTAAAAAAACGGATGCGGCTCCTACACGAAATCAACAGGTTGGTATTCAGTATTACAGTATTTTTAGGCCCAAAGGGCCTCAACTTGCCGGAACATTATTTTATTCAAGGAGGTTCACAAATATTTTTGCAGCCAAGGCAACTTACACGGTTGATTCTTTTTCCGCAACCAACATCGGATTAGGCATAGTTGCAGATATTGGAATGCTTAATTTTTACCTTGCTGCAGACAATCTATTGGGTTATCAGAATTTGGCAAAAGCAAAAAGTGTATCTTTGCAGCTGGGTTTTAATATAAAAATTGACAGAGAATGAGTAAGTATTTAATAGTATTGTTTTTCTTTTTAAGCGTCATTCCAAAAAGCTTTTCTCAATCAAATATGAGTGATTATAGTTTTGTTATTGTACCAGAGCGATTCGATTTTTTGAATGAAGTTGATAAATACCAATTAAATTCTATAGCCGAATTTTTATTTAACAAACATGGGTTTCACGCTTTTAAAAGTGGTAAAGCACCAAATGCTAGGCGATGTGACGGATTATATGCAGATGTTGTTAATGTAAATGCATTTTTAAAAACTAAACTCGTGCTAATCCTTAGAGACTGTAACGGCTTTGAAGTTTATCGAAGCCCGGAAGGTGTTACTAGGCTTAAACAGTTTAAACAGGCCCATCAGGATGCATTGCGAAAGGCATTTGCATATTTTGAGGGGATGGGAGTGAAGCAAAAAGAAATAATATATTTTGATGATGAGGCAGCTACTGAGACAATTAATTCCAAAGAGACAGCTGTTGCGACTACTCAAGAGATAACTCAAGGTACTTTGGCTGTGATTTCTGTTGGTGCTATGAGTTTGAACCTCCCTAAGGCTCGATTTTCAAGTTATAATAAAGGTGATGAGACATATATGCTTCGAAAAACTACAGAAGGATATACTTTATTTAAAGAAACCTCTTCTGCGGAAGACGGGTTGATGTTGGTTGGAAAAATTGAAGTATCTGATGATGTGACTAAGCTTTATTTTACTGATACGCGTGATGCAGTTTTTAAGGCTAGCTTTGATACTTCAGAAAACCTTGTAATACAGAAGGATGACACTTCTATAATTTACAATCGCGTACGTTAAAAATCATATTTTTCCTTCCAAAGACTTTTGAGGTATATTTTCAATGAATTTTCTTTTGGGTTGTTGCCTGGTTTATAGAAGGAGGTGCCTTTTATTTCCTCTGGGAGAAATTCGTGAGCAATAAAGTTTCCTTCATAATCATGAGCGTATTCATAGTCTTTGCCATAACCTAATTCTTTCATTAATTGAGTAGGGGCATTTCTTATAGATAATGGTACAGATAGATCTCCTGTTTGCTTCACTAGCTTTTGTGCTTCTTTAATTGCCATATACGATGCATTACTTTTTTGCGATGTGGCTAAGTATATAGTGCACTGGCTTAGGATAATACGTGCCTCAGGAAACCCAATAGTATTGACTGCTTGAAAAGTATTATTTGCTAATACCAATGCTGTTGGATTGGCGTTTCCAATATCTTCAGAAGCCAATATGACTAATCGTCTCGCTATAAACTTTAGATCTTCGCCACCTTCAATCATTCTTGCCAGCCAGTAAACGGCGGCATTTGGGTCACTCCCTCGAATCGACTTAATGTAGGCAGAAACTATATCGTAATGTTGCTCTCCTGTCTTATCATATAGGACAGTGTTCTTTTGAACCTTTTGTTGCACCTTTTCATTTGTGATAACTACATTATCTCCCTTTTCTGAAAGGACAATAAGCTCGAGGACATTCAATAACTTCCTCGCGTCTCCTCCTGATAACCTTATGAGAGCTTCTGTCTCTTTTAAAGAAACTTTCTTTTTTGATAACTTCTCATCTATTTCTAAAGCTCTTTTCAATAAATCCTCAAGGTCTTTTCTGCTGAAAGCTTTAAGAACATAAACTTGACATCGCGAAAGAAGAGCGGGTATTACTTCGAAACTTGGGTTTTCTGTCGTAGCACCAATTAGTGTTATCAAGCCCTTTTCAACGGCACCTAAAAGTGAATCCTGCTGTGATTTACTAAATCGATGGATCTCATCAATAAAAAGGATTGGATTTTTAGTGGTAAACAGAGTGTCCGTCTTTTTTGCTTTTTCTATTACTTCTCTAACGGCAGCAACTCCACTATCAACCGCACTTAAAGAAAAGAAAGGTCTGTTGGATTGATTAGCTATAATCGTTGCAAGTGTTGTCTTTCCGGTACCTGGAGGCCCCCAAAATATCATTGAAGGCAGTATTCCGGAAGCCAATTGAGCAGTGAGTGCACCGTTTGGTCCCACCAAATGTTGCTGACTTAAATAATCGGATATTGTCTTTGGTCTTATGCGTTCAGCGAGTGGTGCGTTCATCATGGTTTAAAATTACGATAATAAAGCAATCTATTTACTGACAAAATATCATAAATTTGGTTTAAGGCGCATTTATTGAAGTCGCTTAACTATGTCAGAAACGAATAAATTAAACTTTTCAGCAGAAGTAGTTTTATATCCATTAGCACTAGTGCTAATCATGTGGATAGTATTTTGGGCGGAAATACGATTTAATTGGGATTTTAATTTCTTGGGAATCAACCCGCGAAAAATCAGTGGTTTGCCTGGGATCGTACTAGGACCATTTATTCACAGTAATCTTAAGCACCTTTTTAATAACTCTGTACCCTTATTTGTTCTCTCTACCTCCTTGTTTTATTTTTATCGAAATCTACGTTGGAAAGTTCTTATATACGGATTATTGTTAAGTGGATTGATAACTTGGCTTATAGGAAGACCAGCTGTACATATTGGCGCGAGTGGAGTGGTATATATGTTAGCAGCTTTCTTGTTTTTTAAAGGAATATTCTCAAAGCAATATCAGCTAACTGCATTGTCGTTGGTTGTAGTCTTTTTATATGGCGGGTTGCTTTGGTACCTTTTGCCAATTGATCCAAAAATCTCTTGGGAGGGTCATACTGCAGGATTTGTAGTAGGTTTAGCTTTTGCTCTAATCTTTAAAAAGATTCCCATTGAAAATAAGAAATATGATTGGGAAAAAGAGGACTTTAATCCAGAAGAAGATGATTTTATAAAACAATTTGATGAAAATGGGAATTTTATTGAAAAGGCACCTGAAGAATTACCAGATAAGGAGCATCAACCTATTAGAGTCATCTATACGCTAAGGAAAGATGTTAAGGAAGACGGAGAAGGCCTGTAAAGACCTTTAGTTACAATCTCATATGGAACGTTCCGCAGTCTACAGTTAGGTCTAAAGAGTTGATTTCACCTAATATTGTAAATAGTATTATCTATTCTTATTTAAGAATTTTAACAATGCCTTCAGTTCCACCAACGTTTACTTTTACAAAGTAAGCTCCACTTGCAAAACTAGCCATATCGATAGTTGCAGTTAAAGCATTGATATTAGCATTGTATACTTCTTGACCTAAAACATTATAAACAACAGCAGAAGAGATTTCTTCATTAGCTTGTAGGTTTAAAACATTCTTTACTGGGTTAGGATAAGCTGTAAAACCAACAGCATCTAAATCATTAACTGAAAAAGTTCCACATAAACCATTGTTATACTCAACATCGTCAATATACATTTCATTAGTAGCAGCAAAAGAAAATAAGTTAATTCCACCTAAAGTCTGAGCATATATTGGAGGCACATCCTTACTAGCAAAAGGAGTTCCTATAGGAACAACATTGTCACCCTCAACCCACAAAGTCCAAGTAGAAGCAGCTGCGCCTGAGTTGAAATCAAAGTTCATAACTATGTCGAACCATTGGTCCTTTGGAAATTGAAATAAAGTATCATCAGTTAAGTCTGCATAGGTAGCCCAATCTATTCTACCCGTCATTTCGTCATCGCCTGGTTGACCCAGACCAAAAGTAATGTTACCAACTACCCATTGTATACCTGGAGCTTCTGTACCTTGAAGATTAAAGTATCCAGTTTTGCCTGTAGGAACATACAGTGAAAATTTAACACACCATTCACCAAATATTTTGCCACCTAGGAACAATAATGGGTCTTGCACTACTGAGCCATCAACATATCCAGATAAAGCTCCACTTTGAGCTTGAGCATCTGAAGATTTCAGGGCTAAGGCAGCAGTACCATCCCAAGAACCCCACTGAGCTCCTAAAATTGGTGTATTGCCACCTCCATAAGACTCCATATCGTCAAGATTAAATTGTGCGTTTGCAGTTACCATTCCAAAAGCAAAGAGAATCACTAAAAGATAATTTTTTTTCATGATATTAAGTTTTTATAGTTAGTATGGTATAGAAGTTACAATAATTATTTCAGTTTGGCTTAAAACACCTAATTTTCATAGTTAAAAATGATAAATCATTGTAGAAGAGAGTTTATCATTTTTTAAGGCAAGTTGATAAAAATGGAAATTTTATTGAAAAGGCACCTGAAGAAGTGTCAGTTTTGGACAAACAACAAGTTCGAATTGTTTAGACCTTCATGAAAGACGTTAAGAGGAGTTCTGAGAGCTTATAATGACCTTTGTCTTACAATCTCATATAGAAACGCTCCGCAGGCTACAGATACGTTTAAAGAGTTGATTTTACCTAATAATGGTAGAGACGCCTTATGATCTAAAATATCTAAGACTGATCTGGATATCCCTTTATCTTCTGAGCCCATTACAATTGCTATTGGTTGGTTCAATTCTAAATTGTAAATATGCTGATCTGTTTTTTCCGTAGCACCAATTGTTTTAATACCTGACCCTTGCAAATAATAGATTGCATCTTTAATATGGTCTACTTTACATATTGGAATCTTAAAAATTGCTCCCGCTGATGTTTTTACAGTGTCTCCAGAAACTGGAGCTCCACCTTTTTTCTGAATAATCACAGCGTCGACTCCTGTACATTCGGCAGTTCTTAGTATTGCGCCAAAATTACGAACATCACTAATTTGATCTAGAATTATAAATAATGGACGTTTCTTTGTTTCAATCACTTGTTCGACAATTTCCTCTAGAGAATGAAATGAAATAGGGGAGGTTATTGCAACTATGCCTTGATGATTGCCTCTAGTAAGTTTGGCAAGTTTCTCAAAAGGTACAAAGGATATAGTGGAATTCTTTTTTTCTAAATCCTTAACAATGGCTTCTATTTTGGGATTGGCGATTCCCTTCTGTATAAATAGCTTATCTATATGAATATTTGCTGAAACAGCTTCTTGGACAGGATAGATTCCAAATATTGTAGATTGATTGTATTCCATTGAATATATTTATATAAAAATATTAAAGCTAAAAAAAAGAGGCAGTCTGTTTAGACCGCCTCTTTAATAATAAAGTAAATAGTATTATTTATTCTTACTTAAGAACTTTAACAACACCTTCAGTTCCTCCAACGTTTACTTTTACAAAGTAAGCTCCACTTGCAAAACTAGCCATATCGATAGTTGCATTTAAAGCATTGATGTTAGCATTGTATACTTCTTGACCTAAAACATTATAAACAACTGCAGAAGTGATTTCTTCATTAGCTCTTAAGTTTAAAACATTCTCTACTGGGTTAGGATAAGCTGTAAAACCAAAAGCATTTAAATCATTAACGCCAAGAGATGGATCGGCATAGTAAGAATCTTTCATCTCTGCGTCGTCAATCCAATATTTGTTATCACCTGAAATAGAAAAGAAATCAATTGCTCCTAAAGATGTAGGAGGAGTTCCAATACCATCAGCGTAAGCTGTACCTTCAGGAACAACATTCACGTCATCTACCCATAGAGTCCAAGTAGATGCAGCTGAACCAGACTCGAAATTAAAGTTAATAGTTACGTCAAACCATTGGTCCTTAGGAAATTGAAATACATAATCATCAGTCTCGTCAGCTGTACTCATATCGATTCTACCTGTCATCTCGTCATCACCGCCTATACCAGAGTTACCCATATAGATGTTACCAACTACATATTCAATTCCAGGAGCTTCTGTACCTTGAAGATTCCAATATCCAATATTTCCAGAAGGAATATACATTGAATACCTAACACCCCAAGGGCCAAATATTTTGTCTCCAAATAATAAAAGAGCATCAATAGCGCCTCCATCATCAACATATCCAGATAAAGCTCCACTTTGAGATTGATCACCATTAGATAACATTGCATCGGCAGTAGTTCCACCCCAAGAAGACCAATGATTTCCAGGTAAAATAGGTGTATTACCACCTCCATAAGCCTCCATGTCGTCTTCGGCAAATTGTGCGTTAGCATTCAACATTCCAAATGCAAAAAGAACCGCGAATAGATAATTTTTTTTCATGATATTATATTTTTTTAAATTAGTATGTTGCCAAAAATACAAATATTATTTGAATTAGACTTATAAAATTTAATTTTTTGTAGGACAAACTAACTGTTCAGGGAAATGTCTTTTTTCGACGATTTCTATTTGACTGTTAGCAGGTTACAATTTTGCACACGCTATGTTAACTAAAAAGGGCAAATTATTTTAAATAGTATGTATAAAAAAAGCAGGAATCTCATTTAAGAAATTCCTGCTTTTTAGAATATTAAAATAATGTACTTTGCTTCTTAATTATTCAAGAAAATAATGTTGTAAGCCATAGGTGCAACAAAGTAATTACCAGTTGCAACTGTTGGTCCAACATCAGTATTTGTAAATACTCTACCATCGGCAAGTTCCACTTCTAAACGTATAAATATGAACGTAGGAAGAGTAAAAACAGCTGTAGGATAAATATCCAAAACGGTTTGAACAGGAATATTAAATGCATTGGATGGTAAACGATTTTGTACACTTGGAGTAAAGTCAGCTGCTGGCAATGTTTCAAGTAAAACTTCCCCTAATGGAGTACCTGCGGCGTCTGCTGTAGGCATCAATTGATCTTGATCATCGAATGTACTTACAAAGATTCTAACTTCCGTGAAAGTATTTAAATTACCATTCCCTTCTTGAACTTCAATAGTAGCGGCAATAAAATTCTTAGTAGTGTCACTTACGTTCACCAATTGTAATGGTGATTCAATAGTTCTAACAAAAGCACCAGTTGTATCAACATTTTCATATAATGTATCTATGGTAGTGTCACTTTCGGAGCAACCAATCGTACTTCCTGCCAGTACTAATCCAAGTAAAAATAGTTTATATATATTTTTCATAATTTTTAAAATTTTAAATTAGTTAGCGAATGGAAACCCTGGAGATGACGGATTGTTATCCCAGAATATTTGCAGATCAAGATTTGGTTTTTGTGTAACGTTGTTATTCGTATTAGCTTCGCTCGCTGGATACAAGAATGATCTTACAAAGGGTCCTGAACCTGAACTAGGTTCGAGATTAAATTGTAATGTCGTTGGAAATCCTGTTCTTCTATAGAAGTTATAAGGATTGATACCATTTCCGTAGTAAGCAATAAAAGTTTGATTTGCTAATACGTTCCATTTATCAGTTGTGTTACCACTATTAAAAGCGGTAGCTACGGCGGCTAAATGAGCATTAACATCAGCTGTAGAAGGGAAGAAAGATGGATCTGCACTTGGATCTAATAATCCAAAAGATAGAACCTTAGCTACAGACTTAGTAAGAGCGCTTTGCAATAATGCTCCAGCTGCACTAGTATTATTGGATGCCATTGCTGCTTCAGCTCGCATTAAGTCAACCCACGATGCTAACATAATTGGTGTAATACCAGCTCCGCCAGCCCCTAAGCCAAGTCCAACATTTTCGTATGTATCATCATCAAAGCGTCCACCTCCTGGATAAACACCCATCGCAGTTCTTCTAAATGAATCTGGTGGAATACCTTCTGCGTTACCGTGATCTCTACCCCAGTAACCGCCATCAACATTACAGAAAGTCATATCTGATGGATAATGTTGAGGTTTAGTTTCAACTGAACATTGAATTTGTGGTGGATTAGGGTCACACATCACTCCATCAGCTCCAATAGCACCTGGAGTACAAATAATTTGTCTGTAGAAATAGTAACGAATTCTTGGGTCATTGTCATTCAACATCATTTCCATCAACCAGTTTGATCTATATCGTCCAGCACCACTTACCCCGTAATCTGCACCGTAAGCAGGATGCCTTGTGTTAGGATTAACTTCACTTGTCCCATACTTAAATTGAAAATCATCTGCGCTAGAAGAGATAAAATCTCCAGAATTAACAATAGCGTTAAACTTACTTAAAGCAGCCGAATCTACCAATCTAGTGTTAAGATAAGCGTTCATTTTAAGAGTATTAAGTAATCTTCCCCATTTTGCAAAATCATTGTCATAGAAGAAGTCATTTTCAAGACCTGATCCTCCTTGAGCGAAAAGGGCAGCAGCTTCATCTAATAGAGTGATAGCAGCAGCATAAACAGCGGCGTCGTCATCTGTATTTGGAAATGGAAATTGAGATGAGTTAGTGGCTTCACTGTATGGTACATCACCATAAAAATCAACTAACGTCATAAGCGTATACGCTTGCATTATATTCATAACGGCAAGATGATTGTTCGCTTCCTGCTCAACTGCAAGAAGTCTAGCACCCAACATATCAGAAAACATTCCTTGGTAAGCCAATCCCCATTCGAAATTAGTAGTCTCTGGAGTGTAATTAGCAATATAGTTTCTTCCGAACATATTTTCCATTCTGACCAACCGCGCACCATTTCTACCATAAATTTCAGTAAATTGTCTAAAATCTAATTGAATTGCTACCATATAGCGTTCAAGGCTAGCTTTGTCTAACGTAACGTTGTTCGGATCGTCAAGTAAATCTAAATCTGTAGTCTCACAAGAAGTAAATGTGATACCTAGAATTAGAAATAAAAAGATTGATATTTTATTTATGTTTTTCATTTTTATCTTTTTTTATATATTAAAATGTAGCATTTATACTAATACCGTATCTTTTACTACTTGGTCCTGTTAAGAAATCAAATCCTTGTCCGTTTCCAGCTCCTAATCCTGCTACGTTAGGATCGAAGTTAATTCCATCAGGTGTGTTATAAGCGTTATACCACATATTGAAACCGCTAGCCTTAATAGTCAATCTTCCTATAGGAGTTTTATCTAAAAATTGAGCTGGTAAGCTATAAGATAGAGAAACCTCTCTTAGTCTAACTACTGATCCATCATAAACCGATAATTCATCAGCCGTACTTGCGAATCCGTTCGTAAAATAAAAATCTGAATTATTAATTTGGATATTATTAGGTTCTCCAGTTGCAGCACTCACACCAGGTAAAATATAAGTTCCTAATCTATCTTCAGTATCAGTTGTTAAACCTCTACCCATTAGAGATGCGATGGTAATAGAGTAAATGTCTCCTCCAGAAGTATGTCCAATGTTAAAGCCAAATGCAAAACCTCTATATGAGATAGTATTTGTGTAGTTCATTACCCAGTCTGGGTTTGGATCTCCAATAGCAGGAAGTAAACCGTCTTCATCAAGGGTTTCTGAGATATAGTTACCAACACCATCGACTAGCAGATTTCCATTTTCGTCTCTAGCAATACGTGAACCAAAAATAGTTCCTAATGGAAAACCTACTCTCGCACCATTACCTAGATCGGTAAATCCTTCATAAATAATTAAATCAGCGTCCCCTCCAAGATCAATAACTTCACTTCGTATTTGATTAAAATTCCAATTGAAGTTCCAGTTCACACCAGTATCACTTTTAAGTATGTCGATCCCTAAATCTACTTCCCACCCTTTTGAGTCAATTTGACCAATATTAGAATCAGTAAAAGATGCACCACTACTTGGTGGAATTGG
>RCNB010007442.1_pt1 | contig 12740 bp, 11 predicted proteins | sample 2041321 | NCBI WGS metagenome assembly RCNB01 (sample SAMN09708232, study PRJNA481090) | Marine sediment metagenome, whole genome shotgun sequencing project. | reverse complement strand
TGACATTGTTTCTTGAGATGCTAAGCGACCTCTTTAAATTCTCGTTTTAGCTACCGACTTATTTTAGCGCGGGAAGTAGCAGTAGCCCGCGAGTGAAACGTCTTAGGCTGCGGTGGAGAAAATAAGAAGGTAAAGCTACAGAGAATTTGAAGCAGTCTTGATTTTTTCGTTCTTTTGCATCAAGGCAAAAGGACAGAACTATATCTTACGCGCTTTTCTTCAAAAAACAAATCATGAATTAAGTCAAAGAGACATAAAAAACATCTTTTACAAAAAAGAATATAATATCATCTTTACTTTCAAATAAATTGCCTTTTCGCTCAACCTATATCAGGGACGTACAATAAATCATAATTCTATATTCGATATTCGCGATTCAATATTCTATATTTGTTCCGTAAACACAACTTATGGACATAAAGAATGCTCAATTAACGGTTGATCAGTGGATCAAACAGCACGGTGTAAGGTATTTTAACGAATTGACCAATATGGCTCAACTTACTGAAGAAGTAGGTGAAGTGGCGCGTATCATTGCCAGACGCTATGGGGAACAAAGCGAGAAGGAAAGTGATAAAAATAAAGACCTGGGTGAAGAGTTGGCTGATGTTCTTTTTGTAGTGCTTTGTTTGGCGAATCAAACCGGAATTGATCTGCAGGAATCTTTTGACAAAAAGCTTGATCTTAAGGCGAAAAGAGACCACGACAGGCATCATAATAACAAAAAATTAAAATAGAATGAAAAAGAGTTTTAGAGATTGGTCTTTTGTACAAACCTTTTTAGCTATTGCGAGTATATTTCTTGTGGTTGTGGTTCTTATTGAATTCTTATATGGCCTGACGCAGGTTTCATTTGAGGAAGCATTAGCCGGATTGAGCAATCCAAAATACCTGATCCGTAAATTAGCCGGATCGGTTATCTATGCTTTAATCATGACTTTTTATTTTAAGCGAAAGCGACAAAAAACTGCCTAAATTGATCAAAGAATTAGCACATCATACAGGAAATCTGGAAGGACAGATAAATGTTTCCGGTTCAAAAAGTGAATCCAACCGCTTGCTTATTTTACAGAGCGCATTTCCAAACCTGAGTTTGAAGAATTTATCAAATTCGGATGACACCAAATATTTGGGCAAAGCTTTAAATGGAAATGAGAAGCTTGTTGACATTAGTCATGCAGGTACTGCCATGCGATTCTTGACCGCCTATTTTGCGGCTCAACAAGGAAGGGAAGTGATTCTTACGGGCTCTCAAAGAATGCAAAATCGTCCGATCAGTATACTTGTGAATGCATTGCGATCGTTGGGCGCTGATATAAGTTATGAGAAAAAAGAAGGCTATCCACCACTCAGAATTATCGGAAAGAAAATTGAGGAGACAAGAGTTTGTATTCAGGGCAATGTGAGCAGTCAGTATATTTCAGCCTTGCTTTTAATGGCACCGGGCTTGAAAAACGGATTAGAAGTTGAATTAGTGGGCAAGGTAACTTCGGTTCCCTATATTAAAATGACCCTGGCTTTGCTTAGCGATTTAGGTGTTGCCTATACATGGGAAGATAATCTGATCTGTATAGAACCTAAGGAGCAAATTAAGGATAGTGTCATTACAGTAGAATCTGATTGGAGTTCAGCCTCCTATTTTTATAGCCTTGTGGCCTTAAGTGAAAGGGGAAAGGTGACACTTAGTTCCTATAAAAAAAATAGCTTGCAAGGAGACAGTTCTTTGGTTGATATTTACAAGCATTTCGGGCTAAAGACGTATTTTGAAGATGATAGAATTACCTTGGAAAAGGAAAATATCAAGCTTGTTCCGCTCATATTGGATCTAAGTGATTCTCCTGACCTGGCTCAAACCATTGCAGTGACTTGTTTTGGCTTGGGAATATCATGTGATCTAAGCGGTTTACATACCTTAAAAATCAAGGAAACAGATCGTTTAGTGGCCTTGCAACAAGAATTGGAAAAATTAGGAGCTGATATTAGGGTAACTGATAAAAGCTTACATCTTAAAGCTGGTTCAGCTATAAATCAAAATGTTCTAATCAAAACCTATGACGACCATAGGATGGCGATGGCTTTTGCTCCTTTGGCACTTAAGGTCCCAATCCAGATCGAAGATGCTGAAGTCGTAAGCAAGTCATATACTGACTTCTGGGCTGATTTTGAAGCGGTATTGGTGGAGTGAGGGTTTTAGAATTGACCCCTTCACTTAAGTGAGGCCTTCGCTTAAGTGAAGGGGTGACTTAAGTGAAGGGGTCACAATAAATAAATATGAGTTTTATGGAGAACATCCAGAATTTTTTAGAATTTGAACTACTTCATATAGGTACCTATGTGATCTCAGTGTTTACCATTTTCAGAATAGTAATGATCATAGTCATTGCTGCCATTTTGTTATGGCTCATCAAAAAGACCCTGATGAGAAAGAAAGTCGTTAAAAATTTTGATACGGGTACTGCTTATGCCATTTATCAAATCGTCAAGTATTTCGTTTGGGTGATCGCATTTGGATTAATTCTTGAGTCCATTGGTATTCGTGTGACAGTTTTGGTCGCAGGTTCAGCTGCTCTATTAGTGGGTGTTGGTTTGGGATTACAACAAACCTTTAACGACGTTGTCTCAGGAATAATCCTACTGTCGGAACGGTCCATCAAAATTGATGATATACTTGAGATTGACGGGGATATTGTGAAGATACAGGATATTGGCCTTAGAACTTCAAAAGGATTGAATCGAGATCAGATTTCTATTATTATTCCTAATTCGCTTATCACTACAAATAAAGTGATCAATTGGAGTCACCAGACCATACATAATCGCTTTAGGATCAATGTAGGCGTTGCCTACGGATCTGATGTTGATCTGGTGTCAGAAGTACTTAAGGAATCTGCCATGGAAAATATAAATGTAGACAAGAAAGACGGGGTTGAGGTGCAACTCTTGGACTTTGCCGATTCCTCTCTTAATTTTCAGCTGTTGTTTTATAGTGACGAAATTTTCAGGATTGAAAGAATCAAAAGTGACATTAGAAAGGTCATTACAAGAAAATTTAAGGAAAATGACATTGTGATTCCATTCCCGCAAAGGGACCTTCACATGAAAAAAAGTTAAGTTTTTAAATTAAAGAATACCAGGAACTGAACCCCCGTCAACCTTAATGGCTGCACCATTTGTTGCAGCGCTTAAAGGACTGGCCAAAAATAGTGCCATGTCTGCTATTTCCTTTGGCTGAGCGAAGCGCTGGATAAGCGAAGTGGTTCTGGTTTGTTTGAAAAATTCATTAGCGACTTCCTCCTCTGTTTTTCTTTCTTTAATTGCCTGATCTTTTAAAAAGGCAAGAGCCCCTTCGGTTAAGGTAGATCCGGGAATAAGGGAATTTACCGTTACCTGAGTTCCTTTAGTGGTTTGTGCCAGGCCCCGCGACACAGTTAATAAGGCCGCTTTGGTAGTGCTGTATGCAATGAGGTCTTCAGGAACAAGTTGGGCACATTCGCTGGAAACAAAAAGAATTCTTCCCCAATTTTTGTTAATCATTTTGGGTAAAAAATACTTAGATAGATGCACAGCACTCATCACATTGACCTGAAACATTTCCAACCATTCCTGTTCACTTGTATCTTCAAAGCTTTTGGAGGCAAAAATACCTACATTATTGACAAGAATATCAACATGATTAACCTGTTTTTTAACATGCCGGATCGCTTTAGAATCTCTAAAATCAGCTACAACTCCAGAAACCGAAGCTTTTGGAGTAAAATCTTTTAACCTGTCAATAGCTTCTTGAAGCTTATGTTCAGACCTTCCGTTAATGATCACTTTGGCACCCTCTTGTAAAAATCCTTGCGCCATGGCAAAGCCAATTCCTGAGGTTGAACCGGATATAAAAACGCTTTTATTTGATAATTGTAAATCCATGATTAATTGGCAATTCCCCAAGGGCTAAAAATAATCCACAGGCTTAGAACACAAAGTATAAGTATACTAGTTAGTATAGCATCATTTGACCATTTAAATTTAGAATTAAGTTCTTTATCATTAAAAGTGACCAATTTGAGCTGTTCATATGTTTTGGAAACACCCAATTTGCTAAAAAGCATAAGCACCAAAACGCTAAAAATAAATAAGAAAATGGCATAGTGCAAAAAGTTAATATCAAGCATGATGTACAATAAACTGCCTGGTTCAATTTCTATAATACCTTCCTTGCTCATATATTCAGTGAACAATCGAAACATCCCCAAAGCGAAACCTGACCACAAAGCAATGATGGCACCTTTGGCATTGATCCATTTAAAGAAAAGTCCAAAGAGAAAAACAGCAGCTATCGGAGGAGAAATATAAGCTTGTACACTCTGTAAATAATGAAAAAGACCACCACCCATGAGGGTTTTCATAAAGGGGATCCATAAAAAACTGGCGATGACCAATACAAGTGTTGCAAGTTGCCCTACCCAAACAAGTTCTTTTTCACTTGCCTCAGGTTTCCATTGTTTGTAAAAATCAAAAGTGATTAAGGTGGAAGATGAATTAAAGGCCGAAGATAAAGAACTCATCAGAGCGGCAAGTAATCCGGAGATAGCAAGACCTTTTAATCCAATGGGTAAAAAGTTATTGATCATAGCCGGTAAGGCATGATCAGGATTGTCGAGCGGAAAAGTAAGCATCCCTTTCTGAGAAAGTGCATAGGCAATAACCCCAGGGATAAAGAATATAAATACTGGAAGTAGTTTTAAAAAACCTGCAAACAGAGCTCCTTTTCTTGCGTTGCTGATGTCTTTAGCAGACAAGGTCCTTTGAACGATAAACTGATCTGTACACCAGTACCAAACTCCTAAAATAGGGGCGCCGAAAAGCATTCCTGTCCAGGGGTAGGAACTGTCGCTTGAAGGCCTCCATAAATTGAAGAACCTTTCTACGGGTGGGTTACCAGGTTCATTGGAAGCCTGAGCAAGGGTGTCGATCATTCCGTCCCAGCCTCCGATCTGCATAAGCCCGAAATAGGTCACTGCACCCGTTCCTGCCAACAGGATGAAGGTTTGGATCATATCAGTATAAATAACGGCCTTTAAGCCCCCAAGTATCGTGTAAAACCCTGTTGCAACGATGGTAATGATGGCTCCGGTCCAAAAGGAAATACCCATAGTCTCAAAAACGAGGGCTCCGGCAAAGATGATAAGGGAAATCTTGGTAATCACATAGGCAAGAATTGACACTACGGAGAGATAATTTCGGCAAGCCTTGGAATATCTGATTTCCAGAAATTCGGGCATGGTATATACTCCTGATCTGAGGTAGAAGGGAACAAAAACCCATCCCAATAGAATCAACATAAGAGCAGCAATGATCTCAAAGTTGGCTTGTGGCATTTCGGCCCTGGCCCCGGCTCCCGAGACACCTATGATGATCTCAGAACCTATATTGGAGGCGAATAAGGAGGCTCCAATAACAAACCAGCCTGCAGTTTTACCTGCCAAAAAATAATCCTTGGAATCTCTGTCTCCTTTATTTTTACCGCTTCCTCTTGATACCCACCACGCGATCCATAATATAAGAGCAAAATAGATCAGAATGATGCCCAGATCAATAAAATGAAGGTTTCCCAGCATGAAGAGGATATTAAAAGTTTGGTTCAGTGTATGTTAAAGTAAATGTAGGAATTATTTATGAATTCATCTTTTTACCACTTTTTTAGACCCAATAACTTTTCACCTAATTCATTTAATTCGGCCCGATCGTATTTTAGCTGTTCAAAATTTCTTGGATCACCGGGAAAAGCATAACCACTGGGTGCAATTCTGTTTTTCCACGAATTAACGCGCCATTGTCTCAATTCATCATTTTCTTCTTCCGCTGGCATCATAGAAATATATTGAGCGATTCTCACCTTGTCTTTTGAATGATTTGGCCTGATTCCATGAGGTTCGGTGCTGTTAAAAATCAAAAGATCACCGGCGTTGAGTTTTACTTTAACGATATGATTTTCCACAGCGCTTACGTCGGGTTTGAAATGATCCCTGTCTTCGGGCTGGCTGAGTTTCCAGCTGTCATAATTTCTGTACAACCATGGAATACATTGAAAACCACCCATTTCTTTGTCATTCTGATCAGCGAGGGCTAAAACTCCCTGAACGTTTTGCGGCTTTGTTTCCGGGTCATAATCCCAATGAATAAAACCTTTGTATTCAAACCCGGGCCTGATAGGAAAGTTCAAATTTGCCCGATCAATCGTTACCCAAAGCTTTTCAGTACCCCAAATATCCGTAAAGGCTTCATACACTTTTTGATTTTGTCTGTTGTTCCAAAGCGCCTGATTATACTTCTACCATTCCTGTTCCAGCGAGTTCTTTCATTTCTATCTCGGCACGAGGAGCCTCGTACCAGGTGTCAGAATCATTTTTATCTTTTTCCTCAAATTCCCATAGGAAATCGGCGGTTTGACCCGCTTGTTCTCTTGATACGGCATTTTTGATCACTACATAACCATTTTCAATCCAGAATTTCCAATCGTCTTCCGAAAGGATCTTAAGCGGCTTGCCATTTGAGCGATCATTTAATTTTTGTACGCTGCTGGTGGCGGTAGATGGATTGCCAGGAATCTCTTTGTGATTTTGATTAGGGCTCTCTCTTTCATTGGTTTTTTCATGTTGATAGTTCATAGGTCATCTATTTTAAGTTTCACATCATCCTTATTGAAGTCAAAGATAGGTTCAGATAATCTGTATTGCTACGCCTATAATGATACTAATTTGAACTATATTGATATATTTAGGATAATCAATGTTGATATTGGTGAATAATGTATAAATTACAGCTATGAAAACGGAATTGGAACATATTAATCCTGAGATGGGAAGTTCGATAAGCCTTATGGTGAACCCGGATTTAAGTGACTTTTTCTTTTGGCATTTTCATCCTGAATTTGAATTGGTTTTTATAGAAGGTGCAGACGGTAACCGGCATGTTGGAACTCATATCTCTCAATTCAAGGGCAGCGATCTTGTATTGATAGGATCTTATATTCCGCATTTGAATTTTGACTATGGCATAAAAACATCCTATGAAAAGATCGTGGTTCATTTGCAACCTGATTTCTTAAAAACTGCTTTTGCCACTACGCCTGAACTCATTGCAATTCACGAGCTAATGATTTTATCCAGACAGGGGGTTGCATTTGGAAAGCAGACCAAAGCGCTGATCGGTAACAGACTAAAAAATCTGTCTGTACTCAACAGATTTGAACAGTTTCTAGACTTGCTAGACATACTTAATATCTTGGCGAAGGCAGATGATAAAGTTTTATTACATCCTGAGCCGGTCAAGAATCAATATAATACCAAAGACAAAGATCGATTAGGGATGATTCATGCTTTTATAGATGAACACTATCAAAGAAAGATTGATATGAAGTTGCGAGCTTAAGTCATTTATCAAAGCCGGCGTTTTGCCGCTATTTTAAGAAAATGACCCGGCTTACTTTTACTCAGTTTGTGAATCATTATCGTATAGATAAGGCTAAGAAACTTTTACTAGCTGGTAAGAATGTTACTGAAACTTGTTTTTCAAGTGGATTTGAGAGCTTGTCCTACTTCAACCGAACTTTTAAAAAGATTACAGGTACGAATCCTATTTCATTTCGCTCACGGTATCAAACCTGAGGGGGTGAGAATTCAAGGTGTCATTTAAGTCAGGGGCTCACTTAAGTGAGCCCCTCACCTTCAAAATTCATCACCACTTAACCCTCACAAAATCAAAGTATAACAATGAATGTCTCTCCCAATGACATCCATTGCCATAATTGTAAATTAATAGTTCTTATAAAAGGCTAGCAACCTGCTATGCAGTTGTTGATGTATAGGTTTTGTAAATTCAACGAATAGCTGTTGAGGTGGTGCTGGGCTGATCATTTTGTTGTTACAGATGGCAACTTGCTCATTGGTAAGGGCACGTTCGTCCCCGTTATATTGTCCCCATTCATGGAACCATACAAACTCACCCGGGAAATCCTGGTAAATGAGATCCTTGTCATCCATTCCATTTTTTGTGATAGACAGATTTACAAGTCCTCTGGAGATGACCTCCATTCTAAAAAGCGCTACCTCAGCGTTGACACTGCCGATCACTTCTTTTTTTCTACCGCTGTCAAGGGTAATTTCACCTACGACCACACTGTCACGTTCCATTTTTTCTATGATCTCTTTTGTGTGGGTCTCTCCAACAATAAAATCCTCAAAATTTAATTCAAGTATTTGATCAGGATGTTGAAGATTATTTTTTGCAGCCTGTTCAGGCGTATAGAATTTGATGAACTCATTATTTTCGATCTGTTTAAGCGTATTTTCCACTTGTCTGTAGAAAATATCTGCGCTAAGTTCGTAAGTTCTTGACTGTACTGGTTTTAAATTAGCAACCACATGTAAAATTGACCTTTGATAGGCTTCATTGATCTTTTCGTCTAGGTTTTTATAGCCCGGTATGAATTTATCAGCCTCAAGAAAATAATAATATGCCTGTTTTGCATTTTGTCTGTTACTCATTGATAATTGATACATTCCGGCAGCATATTGTTCTTCCGCGGCGTCGGGTTTGATCTTATCTAAAGTTTTATAATATTTTTTCGGGTTGCTGATCACCGCTTTTGCTCCCGGTGAACGCAGGATACTTTCGTACATTTTATTCAGTCTCTCATAGGTGTAAACTGCTTTAGTATATTTAAAATCAACATTCGCCTGATCTTCATTTTCAAGCTTGTCCATAAAGGTGTTGATCGCTTGAGGATAGGCATTGGCAAGTGTTTCACGAGCCGTCTTATTGTTTGGGCTTTTACGCAGTTTTTCAACTGAACGCATTACCGAATCATAATAATTTCCTTTTTCATATTGACTTTTTGCCGTGGTACAAGCAACTGTAACCGTGATCAAAATGATAAGAGTTCCCAATATATTTTTTAAAGACTTCATCCTTTCTGTATTTTAAAGTAGGTTCATTAATTAATGTCAACTTCGTAGATAACGAAAACGAGGTGTATATATTGAACAAACCGACTTATTTATTCAATTTTATTTTGGAAATGGATTTCTGATAATGTGTACGATTTGAATTAGAATATTTCAAAGTGCCTGAATAATCATTGAATTAACCTTTTAGGGCTTATCAAAATGGAAGACTCTGTATGATTGTATTCTTCCTCCTGATCAAGGTGCTGTCTGCCTTCTTTTGTTGCCTTTCCTTTGTAGAAAACAGGTATTTGTATTTGGCTTTTGTAATCTTAAAATCCATATCCTCTTCGGTTCCCTTTAAATCAATTCCTGCCTTAAAAGGCATAGGTGATTTTAAAATAGATACATGATAATCATAAGTGAGGTCCAGATTATGACGGCCGCCAATGGCCACTTTGTACCGATCAACTGTTACCATCGATGGAAAAATTTCTATCTGCTTGTCTTTAAAGATCATGGCGAAATCTAAGGTGTCAATGGTATTCTGTTCCTTATTCTTAAAAAATAACATTTTAGCCATTTTCTCAAAGGTTTCGCCACTTAATATTACAAGATCTGTTCCGGTAACATGAGCAATGGCGTCAATGGATGCAGCATTCATATCAAGGTTCCTGTCGATGATGGTTTTTCCTTTCATTCTAGTGTTTACCTTTCCTTCAAAAGAACTCACCATAGGTATAAGCGTATCTAGTACTGGTAAAAGTTTTGTAAGTTTTGAGAGATCGATGTCAAAAATTTTAAAATCAAAATCCAAAGATGCGGATCCTTGTTTTTTTGAAACATAGGCAGCAGAGGTCGTCATTTTAGCCGCCATTGTTGTCATTTGCAAATTCGCAAGATCAATTTTTTGATCTTTGACTTTTATGACACCGATCAGATTGTCAATCTGAAAATTTTTATAGTGAACCTTTTTGAATCGGCTATTTAAGGTCAAATCAAGTTTTTTCGGAACTACGAATGATCTGGGCTTTGTTGAAACAGGTTCTGATACAGCTTCCTGTTTTTGCGCCAAGATCTCTTCTGGCTCTTTTTCAATTGGTTGCTCACCCTCAATCAAAGCTTGAATGAATTGATTGATATCCATCATTTGAGAATTCACTTCCAAATCTCCTTTTAACATTTTATCATCAAAGAAAGCATCGCCGAATTCGTATACTTTGCCTGTTGCTTCAATATCGGAGTTTCCGATTTCAATTTTTGCATGATCCAGGCTGATGACCCCTGGTTTGAAACTAAACTTGGTTTTTGGCATTTTTAATAAAAGAGGAAAGGTAGGGGTATAAGCATACAACTGGTCAAAGGAAATATCACCTGTGATGGGCCAATTATTGCCAGCTTTTGTCGCAGATAATTCGTAATTACCTTTTGTAATGGCAAAAAATCGTCCTTTTGAGCTGATTCCTGTCGAATCAATTTGAAATACGGAATAAATTGAGGGGACTTTCACGTTTTTTTTATCAGGCTCTAAACTAATTTTTGCATTGATAAATTTTAATTTTGCTTTTAGCGTGTCGCCTAGATTAATATTTCCATTTTGAATCACAATTGACGTCTTCATGATGGCCACTCTTGTGGAATCTTTTAATGAGGTAGTCGCAAATTTAAGGTCCAGTTGATCAAGGTTACCACTTGATTTAATCCCATGACTGAATTCAAGATTTTCCACCAGAATTTTTCCACCGGTCACCTTTGATGAAGTATTGGTCAATAAGGTGCTGTTCTGATCCTGCTCTATGTGGATATCAGCGCTGTCGAGCTGAAGATGAAGGCTATCAGTATGATTATCAAAAACGATCTGATTCAGGTTTAGAGTGCCTATCGCCTGAATTTTGCCATAGTCTTGATTGCGGATGTCATTGATGTTAAAAATAGAAGAAAGGTGAATCTCTCCTGATCCCTCTAGGTTTAGACTTTTCTTAAACGGGAAACTATTCTCCAGAGCCCCGAGATCAATTTTCCCATTGGCAGTAATGTCGAGATCTGCATTATCAAATAGATTTCGACCCTTGCCTTGCAAAGTTAACTCCGTGCCAACTCCTTTTAAAGTGAAATTTTTGATGTCAAAATGTGAGCCGGTTCTGATTTGAGGCGAGATATAAACCTCAATTTCAGCCTCTAAAAGTTCGATTTTATTGGGTATGTTCTTATAAGAAATTTCACCCTCATTGATCTGAAACTTGGCATTGATGGCCGGGATCTCCCCCTTCTTATAGATGCCTTTGATGCTGGCCGTGATGGCAACGTCCCCTTTTGCCTGATAATCATCTGTTTTGTCAAAAATGGTTTCAGGAACTAAATCAATTAAAGTATTGAGTCTGGGCACTTCCAGGTCTAAGTTAAGGTCGACGTCAATTTGTTTCTTGTCCCTGTTCGGATATAAGGTTCCATCTGCAACAAATGTGATGTCATTAATGCCCACTTCAGCATTTTTTAAATCGATTACCTTAGTTTTTCGATTTATATGAAAATCAGTGTTCAAAATTACGGTCAATTCATCTGTATATGTATTTCCTTTTTTGCGAATAATTACATTATTGCTTTGAGAATTGAGCCTTAGCAGGACTTCTTCTTGACTGTATTTTGCAGCTACATTCATGTCAAATCCCTCAATTGTTATATAATTGTCACTATAGCGATCATCAAATATCAGGGTACCATTGATGATGGAAATTTCTTCGATATTGATACTGGCGTCAAAATCTTTTTGTTCCTTATCTTTTGAAGGAAGGCTGTCCGTTTCTTTAGGCTCAGGCTCTTTTAAAATATCCCAGTTAACCTCCCCTTCAGGGGAAACATGGGCATAAATCGTTGGGTTCTCAAAAGAAAATTTAGTGACTTCTATGCTGTTTCCGATAAAAGCTACAGGATTAACATTTACCACCCCATAATCAAATTGTATCAGGGTATCATTTGTGCTAAAAGTTGAATCTTGCGAAGCTTCGGACTGATTTAGGATATAGCCATTTCTTAATTCAAGTTTAAAATTGGGAAAGGTTTTAAAAAAGGTCAGTTCAATGGCGTCAATTGATACCTCAGCATTCAGATTCTTATTGATCGCCTGAACCACTTTTGGAGTAATCTTTTCTGGAGTCAAAACGAATTGAAAAACAATCCCGATAGTAGCGGCAAGTAGAAAGATAATAGAAACAAGCGTGATGCCAATGATTTTGGATATTTTAATAATTCGTTGATTCATACTTCAAAAGGCACAATAAGTTGATTTTTATAGCTGTAAAAATACGAAATATTTGATTTGAATTAGTATGTCAGCGCAGAGTTCGTCCTATATAGAATTGATATCACGATCAATTCTGTACGGGCTCGTTTTTTGATTGGAAAAATATAAACAGGGTTTCGGACAGTTAAAAGGTAAATTCGTCCTAACTCGGTTTCATAGTTGAAACATTTTTATTTTATTAGTCTGGAATTAGTGTGACTTTAGATGAAATCAATTTTTTAAAATTAAGAACGATTAATCCCCCCTGAAAATATGATTAATTTCTGCTCATCAATTACGAAAAGAATGATTCCCGGTAAATCGTTTCATTCAAAACATTTTTCGACTTTATACAAGAAGATCTCAGAGATAACAAATGATCTTTTGCAGCAACCATGGATTTTGACAACAATGCTTGTTCTTTGTTTTTCTTTAACGGGATATGCACAGAAAAATAATAGAGGGAATTCAAATAAGAACAATGATATAGTTCCTGTATTACGTTGTGTCAAAGATCTAAGAAATGG
>RCNB010002093.1_pt1 | contig 12740 bp, 9 predicted proteins | sample 2041321 | NCBI WGS metagenome assembly RCNB01 (sample SAMN09708232, study PRJNA481090) | Marine sediment metagenome, whole genome shotgun sequencing project. | reverse complement strand
ATCAAACCAACTGGAAAGCCGGGAGCGAGCATCAAACCAACTGGAAAGCCGGGAGCGAGCATCAAACCAACTGGAAAGCCGGGAGCAAGTATCAAACCAACTGGAAAGCCGGGAGCGAGCATCAAACCAACTGGAAAGCCGGGAGCGAGTATTAAACCAACAGGTAAGCCAGGGGCAAGTATCAAGCCAACAGGTAAATAAATTAGATACATGAAATAAACCGCTATTGGCTCGGCGCAGTTTGTTTCTTATTTCAATTGTTTATTAATTGTATAATATTGCATTTTCAATTTTTGAAGTATGCTCGAATTGATATGCGAAAAAATGAAGATTAATTATTTTACTAAATTGCATTCAATGAAATAAACAGAATGCATGGCTTCTAAGAAAAACATCTTAAAAAAGTTCAAGTTCTTGTAACCAATCATTTTGATGCTCCGGAAGATGCATTTAATAACTTTGATAAAAGGGGGAATGGAAAACTGAATAAAAAAGAAATCGTAAGCTGCTAAAAGAAGTAGAAATTAGTGATTTTTTGATGGGAATTGTGTCCTCAAAACTAATAGAGGGCTAAGATAAGGATAGTGATAGTTATATTGATTGGGAAGAATTCAAATCAGCCATTGACGAAATAAATTAGTCAGCTAAAAAAAATGAATAGAAGCTTAAAGCAGTTCTTAATTTTGTTAATGCAGTCTGTTATTTTTTGGATTACTGCATTCATTGTTTTTTTATTTTTTCGATATTACGGCGTTGGGGAAGAACAAGGTATTTCCATGACTTCCGACTTAAGAGTTCCTATAAGTCAATGGTTTGATCTAGGGGTTCTATTAGGTTTGGTTATAGGTGTTATTTATGCAATAATTGAAACACTTTTTGAAAAATACATTTCTAAAAAAGTATCCTTAGGATTAGGGTTAGTGCTTAAAACTATCATTTATTTAACAACATTAATTATCTCGATTACTTTTATTTCCATTTTGGCGGAAGACAGAATGGATATTGATTTAAATAACGATCTAGGCTGGTGGAGGACGGATAAAACCTTTTGGATGGTGGTTCTGTTTTTTTTATTAGCCTCTCTGGTGTTCTCTTTCATAAAAATTTCTAATGAAAAATTCGGAAGAGGTGTCTTTTTGAAAATGTTGTTAGGGAAGTACAGAAAACCAAAGGAAGAAAAACACATTTTCATGTTCTTGGATTTAAAGTCATCCACTACAATTGCAGAAAATTTAGGACATATTAAGTATAGCGAGTTCATTCAAGACTGCTTTTATGACCTGAACATGTTAATTGATAAATACTCAGCCCAAGTTTATCAATATGTTGGTGATGAAGCTGTATTATATTGGCCTTATAAAAAAGGTACGTCAGATGCCCGATGCATAGATTTGTTTTTCGCCTTTCAAAAGAGACTTGAAGAAAGAAAACAGTATTATTCAGATAAGTATAATTGGCCAGCTGAATTCAAGGCGGGACTTCATGGAGGCATGTTAACGATTGCAGAAGTTGGAACGATCAAGAAAGAGTTGGCATTTCATGGAGATGTAATTAACACAACGTCCCGTATTCAAAGTGAATGTAACAGACTTGGTGAGAGTTTGTTGATCTCGGATGATCTTCTGTCAGATATAGAAGGTTCACATAATTACACCTTTAGTTTAATTGGTGAAATTGATTTAAAGGGTAAAAATGAAAAACTGATCATTCAAGCTATTAGGTCAAACGAATAAATGAATGATCAACGCCATGGTAAATCCCGTCAAGGCTAATATAGTTGTCATGACACTCCATGACCTGAACGTTTGCTTTTCGGAGAGTCCTAGATATTGACTTACCAACCAAAAGCCACTATCGTTTACATGAGATAGAATGGAGGCTCCTGACGCAATAGCAATAACAATACATGCTAACTCCGGACCACTAAATGAACTGGTGACCAAAAGAGGTGATACCAATCCTGCCGCAGTAATCATGGCAACAGTGGCGGAACCCTGAATGATTCGAATAACAGCAGCTGCGATGAATGAGAATACAATTATTGGCAAACCTAGATCAGACATCAATTCTGCGATTACTTCACCGGCGCCTGTATCAACCAGCACTTGTTTAAAAACACCTCCTGCACCTGTTAAAAGTATGATGACTCCAGCTGGTGCCAATGACTTTGATGAAATATCAAGTAGTTCTTTTTTAGTATAACCTTTACGTATACCCAAAAAATACCAAGCAAGAAGATTAGCGATTATCAATGCTGCAAAAGGATGTCCTAAGAAATCAAAGAAAGCTGCTAGACTTTCATAATTATCTGAAAGATATGTATTGGCTTTGAAAGTCGTATTGATCAAAATCATGACAATTGGAATGGTTATAATGGAAATGACCATACCTACATGTGGTAATTTTAATTCTTCTTCTCCTTCATCCAGCAGTTTTGGCGCTTCAATATGAATTTTTTTGGATATGTATTTGCCAAATAGCAATCCACTAATAATAACTGTTGGAAGACCTGCGATGAGACCAACTAAAATAACCCACCCTAACTGGGCGCCAATAATATCAGCTACTGCCACTGGTCCTGGAGTAGGAGGTATGAATGCATGCGTGGTAGCTAATCCTGCTAAAAGAGGAATGGCATATAGTAATAATGATTTTTTGGTCTTACGCTGTAAAGCATAGATCACCGGAACGAGTATGATAAATGCCACATCGAAGAAAACGGGAATAGCAATGATAAAACCAGAAATTGCCAAGGCAGATGGCGCTCGATCAATGCCAAATTTCTTGATCATGAAATTGACGATGGCTTTGGTGCCTCCAGAATGCTCTAAAATCGCTCCTAAAATCGCCCCGAGGCCAACCACCGTAGCGACAAAACCTAAAGTTCCCGCCATTCCTTTTTGTATGGTCTGAATGACTTCTTCTCCACTTAAACCTGCTAATAAACCAACAATAATACTAGCGATCAGCAATGAGATGAAAGCTTGCATCCTAAAGTACAAGACTAGTATAAGTAAAACGGTAATACCAGCTAATACCGAAAGTAGAAGTGTCGTAGTCATTTAATTAGTTGTTTTTCCAATTAGTGTGATGAGAAGGGCCTTCGGGGTCATCTATACGTTTATATGTGTGAGATCCAAAAAAATCTCGTTGCCCTTGAATTATGTTTCCAGTGCCCTTAGCTAGGGTAATGGAATTCAGATAATTCAAGCTTTCTGTGAGACAAGGAATAGGTAAATTATTTTCTAATGCTTGAACTATAACAGATTTAAGATAATCATGCTGTGAATTGATTTGATCAGAGATCTTGTTATTCTCTAGGATGGTTTTATTAAGGCCAAGAACTTTAACTAGTACTTCCATTAATTGTGATGCGAGAATACAGCCATTCGTCCAGACCATGGCAACTTTCTTTAGATCAATATTCCAATTATAAGCAATTGACGCTTGGTCTATTAATTGAAACCCTTGATGATGATTCACAATTCTTGCCAATTGATATGCATTCTTGAGTTGTTCGATCTCGATGTTATGAAAACTCTTTTGTTTCAAATTATAAACAGTTGATAGATCTGATCTCATTTTCTTAAATGCTGATATGTATCTAGCATTCAATGCAGATGAAGCTATGGTAAACGGAATCCCTAATTCTGCAGCAGCGATTGTTGTCCAAGACCCTGTTCCTTTGTGTGAGGCTTTATCGAGGATGAGGTCAATTAAGAAGTTGCCTCCTTCTTTCTTTTTTAGGATTTCCGCGGTGCTTTCCAATAAATAACTGTCAAGAGATGCCTCATTCCACTCCATGAATATTGCTGATATCTCATAAGGATCAAGATCATTATTATATCGAAGTATTGAATAAATTTCCGCTATCAATTGCATTTCTCCATATTCGATACCGTTATGTACCATTTTAACGAAATGCCCTGAACCTTCTTTCCCAATGAATTGACAACAAGGAGCTCCATTTAGGTCTTTCGCTGCAATCTTATTTAGGTAATGTTCTATTTGCGAATATGCCTTTAAGTCTCCTCCGGGCATAAGTGATGGGCCATTTAGCGCACCTTCTTCACCTCCAGAAATACCCATGCCAAAATAATGGATGTCTCGACTTGAAAGTAGTTTATTTCGAACATCAGTATTCTTATAGTGCGAATTGCCACCATCAATAAGGATATCTTCAGGCTGTAAATGAATCAAAAGTTGTTCAATTACCGAGTCGACAGCTTTTCCAGCATTGACCATGATCAAGATTTTTCTGGGGACTTCTAATGAGTTAACAAATGACTCCAAGTCATCGAATCCATGGCATTCTTTTAATTCAGGAAATTCTTGTATGAGGTCAATGGCAATATTTTCTTCTATGCCTTTTACATGGCGATTGAAAAGTGATAATCTATAGTCATTTTTAGCAAAATTTCGTGCGAGACTTTTCCCCATCACGCCTAATCCTATGATGCCAAATTCGGTTTTCATATATGCAGTGCTTTTATGATGTTATTCACAATGAGTTCAGGCGAATCAACTATATCTATATGCAAACCGTAATTAGGCACTTCAAGCGTTTCAAATTGCGACTGTATCAAATTGATGGGCATAAAATGATTTGCTCTCGATTCCATCCTCGATTGAATAAGGTCTTGAGACCCATAAAGAAAGACCCATTTTAAATGGGTCGCTAAATCCTTCTGAAGAATTTCTCTATACGATTCCTTCAACGCTGAGCAGGCAATAATGCCACCATTGATAAGACTTTGCTTAATGGCGTGTTGATTTAGATCAACAAGCCATTGTTTTCTATCGTCATCTGTTAAAGCATTGCCCGCAGACATTTTATCGATATTGGCTTGAGGATGAAAATCATCACCGTCAAAGAATGGAATATCGACCTTGTTAGCCAATAATTTCCCAATGGTACTTTTACCGCATCCCGAGACACCTATAATTAAAATTATTGGTCTCACTCTAGTTATGACCTATATGACACCCACAGCCTGGTTGCATGAATCCCTGACTTTCTTCATGCCATTTAAAAGCTTGGTTGTATTTATTGTTTTCCCAGTAAAATGGACTTCTTGCTTTCGGGTCATTACCGATCTCATTCATGGTATCGGTATCGTACAATCGCCCATTAACCATTGTATATTTAACTGTTTCTGTATTACGGATATCCTCTAATGGATTTTTGTCTAAGACAATTAAGTCTGCTAATTTACCTTCTTTTAAGGAGCCTATATCATTACCTGCACCAATGTATTCCGCGCCATTTATGGTTGCTGCCCGCAATGCTTCCATATTTGTCATACCACCTTGTACGAACATCCATAATTCCCAATGGGCACCTAACCCTTGTAATTGACCATGAGCGCCAAGATTTACTTTAACACCCATATCAGTTAGGGCTTTGCAGGTCTCAGAAGTGAGGATATGACCATTCTTGTATTCTTCGTCAGGTACTTTTGTGACATGTCTCGATCGTGCGTCAATAATGCCTCTAGGTGTATATTTCAATAGCTTTTCATTTTTCCAAACATCGTCATTTTGATAAAAGTAATACTCCCCATTAAGTCCAGCATAGTTAACTATAAGGGTAGGGGTGTAGCCAGTATTACTATTACTCCAAAGCTCTTTTACATCTTTGTAAACAGGTGCTACGGGGATATTATGCTCCACACCAGTATGGCCATCCATGATCATGGTCATGTTAGTGTAAAAGGTAGAGCCACCTTCAGGTACAACGAAGATTCCTTCTTCTCGAGCAGCTTGAATGACCTGCTGGCGTTGTTCGCGTCTAGGTTGGTTGTAGCTTTTCACAGAAAGTGCTCCGAAAGCTTTTGTTCTTCGGACTGCTGATCGTGCATCCTCTAAATTGTTGATCACTGCCTTAAAATCGCCATCCGCACCATAGAGAATGAATCCTGTTGAGTAAAGCCGAGGTCCGACCATGGTACCATTTTTAATGAGCTCGGACATTGCGAAAATGGATTCACTATTCGCTGATGGATCGTGAGAAGTCGTGACTCCAAAAGCCAAGTTTGCGTAAAATTGCCAGTGCTTTTGAGTGGTAATACCACTTCTAAAGCCCCCAACATGTGCATGGGCATCTACAATACCAGGCATGATCGTCTTACCGGTAACATCATATATTTTTGCCTCGGAGGGAATTGTAATATCAGAATCACCAATAGATTGAATGGTGTTGCCTTTAACGACAATAGTACCATTCTCAATAACTTTATCTCCATCCATAGTTATGATTCGGGCACCTTTAAGTGCAATTATTCCATTAGGTTTATCCGTTTTTGAACTCAAGTTTATTTTTATTCCCTTTTCTGTAATAGGAGGAATGCTATCTGGTGAATTCTTCAAGAATGTAAATCGCGAAGCAATGGAATTTGAGAAATATTCATCGCCATTGGTCCAATTGATCTGGTCGTTATTTTTTGACCAATGGATGTTGATTCCAGCATCTTTTGATACTTGAGATACAGGAACGTATGTTGTTTTATTATCTAGATCCAAGGGTTTGCCTGACATGGGTAATGGTGCGAGATATACTTTATGTAGATGCGAGAATGCAATCCACTTATTGTCAGGACTAGGCACCAATCTATTGGCGTATTTCGATTTCACATGTACTTTTTCATCTTTACCATTCAGGTCAACACTTTTAAGTTCCTTTGTCAAACTCCCGAAAAATACACCTCCTTTTTGGTAAATGATTCTATTATTTGTCGCACTAAATATTGGATATTGTCCTTCTCTCATCAAGAATTTCTCATTACCTCCTGATGCATTCATGGTATAAATTCCTGGATTTTTCGCAAAAGTTCGACCTTGGTCCCCATTACCTCCTTCTTTTACATACACGATCTTATTGCCATCATTTGAAAATGAAGGCATTCTATAACTTCCTTTTTTGGATGAAAGTTTTGTAGATACACCACCAGTAAAAGAAATTTTATGAATTGCACCAAGGGTTTGGTCATTCCAAGATACATACACAATTTGTTTGCCATCAGGCGAAAAGGAAGGCTCAAATTCAAAATCTGAACTCTTGGTCAATCTTTTTGGTGTACCGTTCGGTAATTTTTTGGTCCATAAATATCCCAGGGCATTGAAAACCAAGGTCTTTCCGTCGGGAGATGTGTTAGCATGGCGTATAACCCTAGCCGTGAAATTCTCAGGTGATACAGGAGTATCGAACTCTAAAGCCTTAGCTATCTTAATGGTAGCCTCCGCTTGAAAAGGAATATTAGCTACTTGAAGTGTATTAATATTGACCTTGTGTATTTTACCACCAGCCCAAAATACGATATCTTGATTGTTAGGCATCCAGCTGTAATTAGGATAGACGCCAAATATGGCCCAAGCCTCTTGTTGGTCTTTATTTAGTTGGTCGTACACCGGCCATTCCTCACCTGTTTCCAAATCATGAATGTATAGAACGGTTTTTGTTCTCACACGTTTCACAAATGCCAGTTTTTTGCCATCTCGTGATACTTGTGGTCGTGCAGCACCACCAGGACCACCTGTGATCGTAATGGTTTTTCCGGATTCCATATCATACCTTTTGATAACATAGATTTGTTTGTTAGGATCCTTGTTATATTGAAAAGAACCACCAGAATACACGTCTTCACTATAATACAAGTACTTGCCATCAGGAGATACAGAAGGTTCATTGAGATCTTGTTGGTCATTCTTTCTTTTTGTGAGTTGAAGGCCTTTGCCTCCTGTAATATGATACATCCACAATTCTCCTGCACCCAATGAGCGCTGAGATGTAAAATGCTTTCTGGCGATAAGATAATTGCCATCTGGAGTCCAAACCCCATTGTTCAATAACCTGAAACTTTCTTTTGTAATTTGCTTGGCATCAGTTCCATCGACATTCATAGTCCAGACATTATCACCACCGCCAGCATCGCTAGTGAATGATAATTTTTTTCCGTCCGGGCTAAAACGCGGTTGTATTTCAAACGGAAGGCCTTCTCGAAGTAGTTTTGCCTTTCCGCCGGTTGATGGTATTATATAGATGTCACCCAATAGATCAAAAGCGATTTTGGATCCATCCGGACTAACATCAAGATTCATCCAGGTGCCTTCATTGGTATTTAGTTTATGCTCTTTGAAATTCCAATCGCCTTGTGGATTTGCAACGTCCCATTTATCTTTCTTTTCTTGTGCATTAAGGACAAAAAATGAAAAAAGGGCAATCAGTGCCATTGACTTAGAGTAATGCATTTTTAGTGATGTATTGATTAGAGCAAGAAAGATACAGATTATTTAAATAATCATTCAAACCGAAGATGTACTTATAAAAACAAAAAAACCCGATTCAATTGAATCGGGTTCTTTAAGCGAAATGTGTTGTACAATATAGGCTAGTGCCTATTTTATTTTATCTATAATTGCTTTGAACGCGTTTGGGTCGTTCATTGCCAAATCGGCTAGAACCTTACGATTCAGTTCGATATTGTTGACTTTGACTTTACCCATGAATTGTGAATAAGACATTCCATGTTGTCTAGCACCCGCATTTATTCGTGTGATCCATAAGGCACGGAACGTTCTTTTCTTGTTCCTACGATCCCTATATGAATAGGTCATCGCTTTTTCAACAGCATTCTTGGCAACTGTCCAAACGTTTTTACGTCTTCCAAAGTAACCTTTAGCTTGTTTAAGTACTTTTTTTCTGCGAGCTCTACGAGCTACGGCATTTACTGATCTTGGCATAAATTTAATTGTTTTTTGCAGTAGGCGCCACTTAACGTGAACTTTTATTGGCCATCTACATGGTTTGTAATTAATTAGAACCTAAAGAACTGCTATTTCAAGCAAAGTTGTCCTTTAATGTTTGCAACGTCATTGTCATGCACTAAAGTGGCATGCGTTAACTTAAGCTTACGCTTTTTCGATTTCTTTGTCAATATATGACTCTTGAAAGCGTGCTTTCTCTTGATTTTTCCAGACCCCGTTACTTTAAAACGTTTCTTGGCACTGGATTTTGTTTTTTGTTTAGGCATTTTTCCCTAAGGTTTTTATTTCGCTTATTATTTTTTTGGAGCGATAAACATAATCATACGTTTACCTTCTAATTTTGGCAATTGCTCCACTTTACCAAATTCTTCTAGATCCTGTGCTAATTTCAATAGCAATATTTGACCTTTTTCTTTAAACACGATCGATCGTCCTTTAAAGAATACGAACGCTTTTAATTTCGCGCCTTCCTTTAAGAACTTCTCTGCATGTTTTTTCTTGAATTCGTAATCATGATCATCGGTATTGGGACCAAAACGAATTTCTTTAACTATTACTTTTGTCGCTTTGGACTTGATGATCTTATCTCGCTTTTTCTGCTCGTATAAGAACTTTTTATAATCCATGACCTTACAAACAGGAGGTACAGCTTTGGGAGAGATCTCTACGAGATCTAAACCCTGATCATCTGCTATAGTCATAGCTTCTTTAATTGGATAGACACCAACTTCAAGATTATCTCCTACTAGACGAACTTCGGTTTCCCTGATTTTTTCGTTAATTCTGTGCTGGTCCTCTTTAATTATTCTTGCGGGACCACGATTTCTTCTCCTACGTATTGCTATGGTTTCAAAATGATTTAGTTAAACTTCAAATGTTTTTAATGTCTTATTTATTTCTGTTCGGACAATGTTCGAGAATTCATTTACAGTTATCATGCCAAGGTCTTCTCCACCGTGTTGTCTTACAGTTATTTTGCCTTCTTTTTCTTCATTCTCTCCTACAATGATCATGTAAGGTATCTTATTCATCTCCGCTTCCCTTATTTTCTTACCTACTGTCTCGTTCCTATTGTCAGAGAGGGCGCGAATTTCGTCATTTTCTAACAAACTTAAAACTTTTTGAGCGTATTTTTCATATTTCTCACTAATTGAGAGAATAATAACCTGATCCGGCGTTAACCAAAGCGGAAAATTACCACCTGTATGTTCTAAAAGAATAGCGACAAATCGCTCCATACTTCCAAAAGGAGCCCTATGTATCATTACCGGTCTATGCAACTCGTTGTCACTACCTTTATACGTAAGATCGAAACGCTCTGGTAAGTTGTAATCTACTTGAATAGTGCCCAATTGCCATTGTCGTCCTAAGGCATCTTTCACTATGAAATCCAATTTAGGACCATAGAAGGCGGCTTCACCGGTTTCGATATGATAATCCAAACCTTTATCTTCAGCTGCATTGATAATTGCCTGTTCTGCTTTCTTCCAATTCTCAGGATCTCCTATATATTTATCTGGATTTTCCGGATCCCTTACCGAAACTTGAGTGGAGAAATTTTCAAACCCCAATGAACCAAATACATAAAGAACAAGATCAATAACATTCTTGAACTCTTCATCCAACTGATCAGGAGTACAAAATATATGAGCATCATCTTGGGTAAACCCTCTAACTCTGGTTAGCCCATGAAGTTCACCGCTTTGTTCATACCTGTAAACCGTACCAAATTCTGCAAAACGTTTTGGTAGATCTTTATAAGACCATTGGCTACTGGCATAAATTTCGCAATGATGTGGGCAATTCATTGGTTTCAAGAGAAACTCTTCACCTTCCTTAGGCGTTGTTATTGGTTGAAAACTATCTTCACCATATTTAGCATAATGACCGGAAGTAACATAAAGTTCTTTCTGTCCAATATGAGGAGTAATGACCATTTCGTAACCTGCTTTCTTTTGTGCTTTTTTAAGGAAGTTTTCTAATCGCTCTCTCAAAGCAGCACCTTTAGGTAGCCACAATGGTAACCCTTGACCTACTTTTTGAGAAAAAGTGAAAAGTCCTAATTCCTTACCAAGTTTTCTATGATCTCGCTTTTTAGCTTCTTCGAGGAGTTCAAGATATTCAGTCAATTCCTTTTGTTTCGGAAATGAAATTCCATAAACCCTAGTTAATTGCTTGTTGTTTTCATCTCCTTTATAATAGGCGCCAGCGACACTAAGAATCTTCACGGCCTTGACAATTCCAGTATTTGGTATGTGTCCGCCTCGGCAGAGGTCTGTAAACGTTGAGTGGTCACAGAAGGTAATATCACCGTCTTCTAAGTTGCTAATTAGGTCAACCTTATAGTTATTCTTATCCTTATAATAAGACAAGGCATCAGATTTGCTGACGGAGCGCATATTGAATTCATGTTTTCCACGAGCAATCTCAATCATTTTGTCTTCAATGTTCTTGAAATCTTTATCGGAAATTGATTCCTCACCTAAATCAACATCGTAATAAAAACCATTTTCAATGGCAGGGCCAACCCATAATTTCACATTAGGATATAATTCCTCAAGAGCTTGCGCTAGGATATGTGCGGATGAATGCCAAAATGCCTTCTTGCCTTCATTACTTGTCCATGTATATAGAATAAGGTTGCCATCTTCGGTCAATTCCGTTGAAGACTCTATGGTGATACCATTATATGAAGCGGATATGACATTACGGGCCAATCCTTCGCTAATGTCTTTGGCTACTAAAAAAGGAGTGACACCTTTATCGTATGTTTTAACACTACCATCTGGCAAAGTGATATGGATCATTTAGCTTAAAATTTAAGCTGCAAAGATAGTAGGTTATTATAATAAAGACAATAACATTTTATACTTATAAAAACAAAATCGAATACAAGTTAATAATGCCATAAAATTAGGATGTTAATAACTTTGAAAATTTATTTAAATATTTTTTCCAAAAGTGTTGTGGGTAATTAAAGTTAGTTTTATATTTGCACCCGCTTTGAGAACGAACGAGTTTTGGGGGCGAAAATCAAAAAGAAAACAAACGTTCATAGACATATTGAATTGACAGCGTAAGTAGACATTGGAAACGATGTTTGCAAACAGAGAATAGATCATTTATGAGTACTAGAATTCCTAATTTTAGTTGTTGAATATTATTTAAGATTTAACGATGAAGAGTTTGATCCTGGCTCAGGATGAACGCTAGCGGCAGGCCTAACACATGCAAGTCGAGGGGTAACAGGAGGTGCTTGCACCTTGCTGACGACCGGCGCACGGGTGCGTAACGCGTATACAATCTACCTTTTGCTGAGGGATAGCCCAGAGAAATTTGGATTAAGACCTCATGGTATCATATTATCGCCTGGTAAAATGATTAAAGGTTACGGCAAGAGATGAGTATGCGTCCTATTAGCTAGATGGTGTGGTAACGGCACACCATGGCTACGGGGCCCTGAGAGGGGGATCCCCCACACTGGTACTGAGACACGGACCAGACTCCTACGGGAGGCAGCAGTGAGGAATATTGGACAATGGAGGAGACTCTGATCCAGCCATGCCGCGTGCAGGAAGAATGCCCTATGGGTAGTAAACTGCTTTTATACGGGAAGAAAAAGGGGTACGTGTACCCCACTGACGGTACCGTAAGACCGGCTAACTCCGTGCCAGCAGCCGCGGTAATACGGAGGGTCCGAGCGTTATCCGGAATTATTGGGTTTAAAGGGTCCGTAGGCGGGCGATTAAGTCAGTGGTGAAAGTCTGCGGCTCAACCGTAGAATTGCCTTTGATACTGGTGGTCTTGAGTTATGGTGAAGTGGCTGGAATATGTAGTGTAGCGGTGAAATGCATAGATATTACATAGAACACCGATTGCGAAGGCAGGTCACTAACCATATACTGACGCTGATGGACGAAAGCGTGGGGAGCGAACAGGATTAGATACCCTGGTAGTCCACGCCGTAAACGATGGAT
>RCNB010001955.1_pt1 | contig 12741 bp, 7 predicted proteins | sample 2041321 | NCBI WGS metagenome assembly RCNB01 (sample SAMN09708232, study PRJNA481090) | Marine sediment metagenome, whole genome shotgun sequencing project. | reverse complement strand
GAAGAAATTGAAAAAAGCTGGAGAAAATAAATCAATCATATGTATATATGTATACACATATATTATTTTATATATTAGAGTCTCATTTTACATAAAAGATCATTAATGAAACGAAACACAAGCCAATCTTTAATACCCATTGAGAAGAAGCATTTAAATGAAATCTCCTATGACATTTATCCTTCTTTCCCTTTAGTGGAAGGACGTATTGAATTAGGCTATGAGGCATTGGCAAATGTAATTCAAAATGAGAACGTCGTATTATTGGACGGATATATCGGTGTAGATTGGGACGAAGTCAGTACATCATTACTACAATTATTAAAGAATAAAGGGATAAACATTACAGTTGTTGACATTCGGAACTGCATGAAACCCGAAAGTGAAATAGAGCATTTGATAAAACCTTATTTGGGTGCGGATGATCCTATTTTTGGCCATAAAACAGATATCGAACTCCACGACTATTTCGATGATCATAAATTGGCAAGTATACAGGTCGGAGAAAGTACCGATATGACGATTATCTATGGTACGGGGGCAAGCCAAAGTAACCTTGAGGGTTTTCTTGTATATTTTGATCTTCCTAAAAACGAGCTACAATTTAGAATGCGGGCCAATGCCATTACCAATCTGGGATTTTCATCCTCCAAAAATCCGAAGCAGATGTATAAGCACTTTTACTTTGTGGATTGGGTTGTATTAAACAAGGAAAAAAAGCGGCTATTGCCCAAAATATTGGTAGTGGTCGACCAACAAAGGCAGGCTAACCCTACATGGACCACTGGCAATGCACTCAGGCAAACTCTTTCCAAAATGTCCAAAAGCTACTTTAGAGTACGGCCTTGGTTTGAGCCAGGGGTATGGGGCGGACAATGGATGAAGGAGCACTTTTCAGCGCTGGACCCAGATGTGCCCAACTATGCATGGTCTTTTGAAATGATTGTCCCCGAAAATGGTCTTGTATTTGAAAATGACGGAAAACTTTTTGAAGTTTCCTTTGACATGTTGATGTTTCACGAGCAAGAGAACGTACTGGGAAAAGCGGCCAAAAGATTCGGGGATGAATTCCCGATACGTTTTGATTTCTTGGACACTTTCGGAGGAGGAAATCTATCGGTACAATGCCATCCAAAGCCTAGTTACATAAAAGAGCAATTCGGTGAAAACTTTACCCAAGACGAAACCTATTATATTCTGGACGCTGGTAATGACGCAGACGTCTATCTAGGCTTTCAGGAAAATATAGAGCCCAATGAATTCAGGCGGGCTTTGGAACACAGCTATAAGACAAAAGAAGTACTTGATGTCGAAAAATATGTACAGAAGCTTCCGGCTAAAAAACACGATTTATTTTTAATACCGCATGGCACGGTACATTGTTCGAGTGTAAATAACATGGTTCTCGAAATAAGTGCCACTCCGTACATTTTTACGTTTAAGATGTATGATTGGCAGCGGTTAGATCTTGATGGACAACCCCGTCCCATGAATATCAAACATGCTTTTAATAATCTGAATTTTGATCGGAAGGGCATCGTTGTCCAAAATACGCTCGTTTCAAAACCGAATGTAATGAGCGGCGGTGATGATTGGAAGAAGATTCATCTGCCTACTCATCCGGATCATTTCTATGATATCTATCGCTACGAATTTGATGGTGAAATTATGATAGACACAAACGACCAGTGCCATATCTTAATGCTCGTTGAAGGCTCATCAATTGAGCTGATAACTAGTGATTGCCCTCCACAAGCTTTTCGATATGCAGAAACTTTTGCAGTACCGGCAGCGGCCAAAAATTATCAGTTGATAAATAACGGGGGGGGGACGGCCAAGGTCATTGTTTCTTTTGTAAAAGATGAGGCTTGTTAAAATTAGTAATATGAACAAAAAGTCAATACTATCAGTACTAATCATCATTACTACTTTGATTTCATGCCATGCACAGAAATCAATCTTATGGAAAATAGGTGTGTCGGACAATAGTAGTGCCGAATTTGCTTTGGCATCGGGGGAATACGAAAAATTCTTGGAAAATGATTTCGGATGGGAAGATCGCTTCTTTGTAGTCGGATATTCCAATGAAAAAACGGATTTCTCCTTTGTATTGCCCGGAGCCATAGATTATTGGGGAGGCACTTCTGGGTTGGCAGGAATACGGCCACACGAGATCAACATTTTATTCGGCATCGATTCAAAACCAAGAACTGGTAATTGGCAATTGGTCGTGGATATTTTGGATTGTAATCCTGAAACCCCACCCTATTTCAAAGTATCCGTCAATGGTAAATCTTGGAAATTCAGACTGGATAACGGACGTAATTCGGAAGCTCTTAAGGGCGAAATACAAAATACCAAAGAACAGAAAATAACCATACCGATAGATGCCGAACTGATAAAAAAGGGGGGCAATAGGATTCAAATGACCACTTTAGAGGGAAGTTGGTTGGTATTTGACCAAGTACACTTAGAGGGCCCCGATAACGTCGGTCTGCTTCAACCAAAAAATGTTTTTATCAGAAATGTGTCTACTGCCAATTATGAGCTAGAGGAAAAAGGCGTAAGGGTTCAACCCCTGTTGTTAGACATACAACATCTTGAAGGAAATCCTGAAGTCAGCGTAACGTTGGATGGAGAATACATTTTTGAAGAGGTCGTCGAACATGGTAGAAATATTTATGAAGTTCCGATGAGGGCCGTAAGCAAACTGAAAAATAGTAGTTACAAGATTTCGGTGGATGGAAAAACAATAGAGACGGGCGAAGTCGAAAGAAGTCCGCAAGAACTGAAAAAACTCAATGATTATGTAGATACAAAGATAGGCACAGGACATTCAAGATGGATGATCGCCCCCGGCCCATGGATGCCTTTCAGTATGGTCAAGATCAGTCCTGACAACCAGAACAGTGGCTGGCAGGCAGGCTATCAACCTACCTTTGAGAGCGTGGGCACCTTTAGCCATATCCACGAATGGACCATGGCCGGATTGGGCACTTTTCCGACTAATGGCCCCTTAATTACTGAAGTCGGGAATCAGGGCGAACCTGATGACGGGTATCGCTCACGAGTCGATAAAACCACCGAAGAGGCTCCCTTAGGCTATTATTCGGTCTTTTTGAGCGACTATAAGATTAAGGCCGAGCTTACGGCCACGACAAGAGCAAGTTTCCAGCGGTACACTTACCCAAAAGACATACCTGATTCACGGATATTGGTCGATTTGCAGATTCCTTCCGAATATTCTTATCAAGTCGAAGAAGCATATTTTGAAAAAGTAGACGACCATAAAATAGTAGGATATAGCAAACAAAAATCGATTGGCGTTTGGGGAGAACAAAACTACAGAAGCAAAATGGTGGAAGATGGCAATAAAAAACGGGAATGGGATGATATTGAACAGGAATACACCGTTCACTTTGTCATGGAATTCGACCAGCCTATTAAAAAATTCGGGGTTTGGGTCAATGGTTCAGAAAAAGGGAATGATGATGCTTCAATTTCATCGGAGAATTCTAAACTTACCGTTGAAAATCCAGAGGATATCGTAGGTTTTATTGAATTTGAAACTTTTGAAAACCAAGTCGTGCAAACAAGAACTGGCATATCGTATGTAAGCATCGAAAATGCAGGGCTGAATTTGGAAAAGGAAATTTCCGAACCCTTTGGTTGGAGTTTTGAAAAAGTTCGTGAAAACCAGAAAAAAACTTGGTATGAATTATTCAATAGGGTCAAAGTTACCACAAACAACCGATTGGAAAAAACCAGATTCTATTCCAACATGTATCGTGCTTTGGTAAGTAGAAATATTTTTAGCGATGTGGATGGCAGTTGGGTCGATGCGGAAGAAAAAGTACAAAAATTCTCAAATTCCGATGATGTCGCTTTAGGTTGCGACGCCTTTTGGAACACCTTTTGGAACCTCAACCAATTCTGGAATTTGGTTACGCCCGAATGGTCTTCAAAGTGGGTAAAATCGCAATTGGCCATGTACGATGCCACTGGATGGCTTGCTAAGGGCCCGGCCGGTATGGAGTATATACCTGTAATGGTGGCCGAACATGAAATCCCTTTGATCGTAGGTGCCTATCAAATGGGAATAGATGACTTTGATGCTGAAAAAGCTTTTGAGGCTGTTTACAAAATGCAAACGACCAAAGGAGCACAAGTTGGCAACGGCTTTGCTGGAAATAGGGATTTAGAAACCTATCTAAAACATAAATATGTACCTTATAACAAAGGTCGATTTTCGAATACTTTGGAATATTCCTTTGACGATTTTACGGTTTCGCAATTTGCTAAATCATTGGGCAAGACAAAAGAATATGACGAATTCATTGATAGGGCGTATTGGTGGAAAAACGCTATCGACCTTGAAATCGGTTTCGCCCGATTGAAACATTCGGATGGAACATGGTACAAAGATTTCGACCCCATAGAAACTGGTGGTAACCATCAATTTGCAGAGGGCAATGCCTGGCAGCTCACTTTTTTCGTGCCACAGGATATTCCAGAACTGGCCAAAATCATCGGAGAAGAAATATTTGCAAAACGCCTGGACGATGGATTTAATGTCAGTAGCAATTGGCGCTACAATGCCCCGAACGAAAAGTATTGGGACTTTCCCGTTATTCAAGGCAATCAACAATCCATGCATTTTTCCTTCATGTTCAACTGGGTCAAAAAACCTTGGTTGACCCAAAAATGGAATCGCGATATTCTCAACCGTTTTTACGGTTACGGAGTTTCAAATGCCTATTTGGGCGATGAAGACCAAGGTCAGATGAGCGCTTGGTTTATGATGTCGGCAATGGGCCTGTTCCAAACCGATGGTGGCACAAGATCAGAACCTATCTATGAAATTGGCAGCCCCTTGTTCGAGAAAATAGAAATAGATCTTGGCAATCAATATAGCAGGGGAAAGACCTTTGTTATCGAAGCCAAAAACACCTCTTTCAACAATAAATATATACAAGTCGCGACGTTGAATGGAAAAGAACTAAAAAACTTTTGGTTTCCTACAGGTGAATTGTTAAAAGGAGGGAAATTAGAATTGTTGATGGGGCCGGAACCGAATACCAATTGGGGCATTGAAAAAATGCCTCCATCCATGTCAAATGAAGAATAAACATATGAAAGGATTAATCGTATTTATAATGGTCCTATGCTTCATAGGATGTACCGCTCAAAACACAAACAAGGAACTGGTAGATAAAATTCTAGCGAACAAAGAATTTGAACAAGTACAAAACATGGCGTTAGAAGTAGTAAAGACCGGTTTTAACGCAGGCGAAGGCTATGGCGAAGTTTGGATAAGGGATTACAATACTTTTATTGAACTTTCGGCCAAAGTATTCGACGCCAAGGAACTTGAAGAGAATCTACTCGTTTTCTTTAGGTTGCAAGGACAGAACGGAAATATCATTGATGGATTTATCCCAAAAGAGAAAGCCGTAGAAACAGAAGGAGGCTACAAGTACAATTGTACCGATTTGGAACCCGATTACTATGGCCATAAAAACACAGTGGAGACCGATCATGAGAGTTCCTTGGTACAGGCCGTTTACAAATATGTAAAAAAGACAGGCAACAAAGATTTCTTAAGTAAAAAAGCAGGGAATTCAACAATTTCGGAACGCATGGAAATGGCTATGCAGTTTCTTTTAGACCATCGGTGGGCCGATAAATTCGGTCTGGTTTTTGGTGCTACTACGGCCGATTGGGGCGACGTACAGCACACCCATCCTTGGGGCGTGTATATAACGGATAACACCAAGTATTGTGTCGACATTTATGACAATGCTATGATGTTAATCGCGTTGGACAATATGATGGAACTCGTTCCCGAAACGAAAACGAAGTGGCAGAAAGTACGTGACGATATCGCCAAAAACACCATGAACGTGCTATGGGATGAGAAAAATCAGAAATTCATTCCCCATGTGTATTTGGATGGGTCTCCATATCCCGACGACTTTGATGAAAATGAAATCTATTATCATGGAGGTACAGCCGTTGCTATCGAAGCTGGATTATTGACTAGGGAACAGATTAAAACTTCCTTAGATAAAATGATTGCCAACGTAGAGGCATCCGGTGCGGGTTCGATAGGGTTGACTTTATACCCCACCTATCCGGACTGGGCTTTTGAAAATAAAGGGATGTACCCTTACGGATATCAAAACGGAGGCGATTGGACCTGGTTCGGAGCACGGATGACACAACAATTGATGAAATACGGTTTTGTAGCGGAAGCTTATGAACAACTGATACCGATGACCGACCGGGTAGTAAAGAACAATGGATTCTATGAATGGTATACGGCAGACAACAAACCCGAAGGATCTGGCACTTTTCGCGGATCAGCCGGAGTATTGGATAATACCATTGATTTATTGAAGGAATGGGCAAGAAGACATAAGTAGTAGTTCTGCTTTTTCCATTGCTATCAACACACGTATGACGACTAAAACTTATATTCATTAATAGTATATTAGTAGGATAATAATCAGACCACCCCTGAACAAAATAATTATGGATTTTAAATTAGACCAAAATAGCCCCGTTCCCCTTCATGCACAAATAGAAGAATATCTCAGGAAGCTGATTGTTAAGAAGGACTATAAAAGCGGAGACAAGTTTTTACCAAAGGAGGTGACTATGTCCAAAAAATTAGGCGTTTCCAGAAATACCATCCGACAGGCAATTAACAAATTGGTACATGAAGGCCTGATAGAAAGAAAAAAAGGTGTGGGTACCAAAGTTGTTACGCGGAAGATTTCAACGCGACTCGATAATTGGATCAGTTTTACCAAAGAGATGAGAATCCAGGGCATCGAGGTTGTAAATTATTTGGTCAATATAGCTTTGGTAGATGCGGAAGATGAGGCCTATAAAGCCTTAGGAGTGGCCAAGACAAAAAAGATATGGAAACTGGAAAAAATACGGGGATCAAAAAAAGCAAAATACCTGTATTCCGTATCCTATTTTCACCCTAGAATCGGAATTACCGGGGATGAAAACTTTATAACACCATTATACGAATTGTTGGAAAAGGAACATGATACTATAGTTTCTACATCCAAAGAAAAATTAAGAGCCGTAAAAGCAGACGAAAAAATTGCTGTCATGTTGGATATCGGAAATGACGTAGCTATTTTAAAAAGGGAACGATTAGTGACCGACATAGGTGATCGCCCGGTGGAGTATAATATCGTTTATTACCATACCGACTATTTCACGTACGACATCGATATCAAAAGAGAACTATAGTAAAGAGGTTATAAGAAATGAGGATGTTTTATACTTCTTTTAATTGTATGGACATTTAAACATTCAAGCATAGTGGGAAATAGTTTGCGAAATACAAGCACGGTACAAAAGTAGATACTTTATGAAAAGGCAAATAGCAATAGGAGTCGATATTGGCGGAAGCCATATTACCAGTGCCGCAGTGAATCTAGTGGAACTCAGAATACTTCCGGAAACCACATTTTCGGTTAAGGCAAATAACAGGGCTTCTAAAGAAAAAATCCTTGAAAATTGGAGCTTGGCCATCAACAAAACATTGGAAAGTATCTCCGTTGAGGATAATGTTCAGTTAGGATTTGCCATGCCCGGACCGTTTCATTACAAAACTGGGTTGGCCATGTTCAAGGGCATTAACGATAAATATGCAAGCCTTAATAGCGTATCAATACCAGATGAATTGAAGCCCTATATCAATGCGCCCAAGGTCAGTATGCGGTTTATCAATGATGCTACCGCGTTTGGTGCAGGTGCGTCGGCCATCGGCAAAGCTAGAAACCATTCGAGGATAATTGCGATTACCTTGGGAACAGGTTTTGGTTCGGCCTTTATTAAAGAAGGAATTCCCTTAGTAGTTTCAGATGATGTTCCTAAAGGAGGATGCCTATGGGACAAAGCCTATAAAGATAGTATAGGCGATGATTACTTTTCTACCCGTTGGTGTATTAAAAGGTATACCGACCTTTCAGGCAAACAAGTTAGCGGAGTCAAAGAAATCGCCCAGTCTAATAACGAACACTCCAAGGTTGTCTTTAAAGAATTCGGATACAATATGGCCGAATTTATTATTCCATTTCTAAAGAAATACAGGCCAGACTTAATAATTTTGGGGGGTAATGTCTCCAAGGCCAGTGCTTTTTTTCTTCCAACCTTAAAAAGTGAAATTCAAAATATTGGTTTAGAAACGGACTTTGAAATCTCCGATCTTATGGAAGATGCGGCCATGATCGGAAGCGCCAAACTATTCGATTGCGATTTTTGGAATCAAGTAAAAGAAGATTTACCCAATCTATGAGCGTTTATCATGGTCAATTTAAAGTCTAGGGAGGGGGTTATTGATAGTATTTAGGTAGTATTCTTATTTATAATTATTTAACTAATAAAAAATTGCTGAACATGTATTTCAATTCAATTTATGAAAACCATATTTGTAAGTACAAACGTTGGTTTTCCATTGCATGCTTAAGCATCGTGCCAACTATTGTAACCGCAGGCCCTGAAAATATTGCTAAGGAAGCAACGGCAACAGCTAGCGCAAGCCTCGATATTAATTGTGGGGTATCAAATGTCAATGATGGTTTGATTCGCTATGCGAATACGGGCGAATGGGCTTCGGACAGCAAAATGAATTTCTGGGGTGGTGTAAACTACCCATGGGTGCAATTAGACTGGCAGGGTATCCAGGTCATCAACAAAGTAGTGTTATACGATAGAACTACCCTGGATTCGCACACATCGGGAGGAACGTTATTTTTTAGTGATGGAACCCAAATAAGCGTTACGACAATTCCCAACGATGGAAGTCCGAAAACCGTGATATTCCCTGATAAAAAAGTACAATGGGTCAAATTTCTGGTCACCGACGGGCACGGAGATTATCTGGGATTGTCGGAAATCGAGGTATTCCCCGCGCCGGCAGACTACAAGGATCCCGTTTCATGGGTAGATCCCTATATCGAGACCACTAGGGGAAGATATTTTTTCTTTGTCACGGGGAGCCGTCCTTTCGGGATGATAAGTGCCGCACCGATGACCCGGAACAAAAACCAAATGGGCGGCGGTTATAACTATAATTCTACAAAAATCTTGGGATTTCCGCAAGTACACGGCTGGATGCTTTCCGGGATAGACCTTATGCCCACTACGGGCGAGGTCGATCCTTCATTGGGAGAACAAAAATGGAAGTCCAATTTTTCCCATGACGATGAAATTGTACAACCCGGATATCATAAGGTCTTTTTAGAAGATTATAAGATTTGGGTAGAACAAACGACCACCGATAGGGTAAGCTTTTATCGCTTTAAATATACTGAGGATGCAATGTCCAATATTTTGGTGAATCTGGGGGGGCATATTGGTACAAGTGCAATGAACAATGCTCGGGTAACCAAAATCAGTGATACTGAAATTCAAGGTTCGGTCAACACAATGGGAAGATTATGGGGCGGGCCCGAAAATGTAAAACTGTTTTTTGTCATTCAATTCGATAAACCTTTTGAAAAATTGAACGGTTGGGTCGGGGATAAGAAACACGAAGAAATAGATCAATTGAGTGGAACCTCTGAAAGGACCCCAAGAAGAAATAAAGGATGGAGCTATTATGACGCCCCGACTACTGGAGTAAGTGCCATGTATAATGTTAAGGAAGGTAGCGAGCTTAAGATGAAGGTGGCTATTTCCTATACCAGCGTTGAAAATGCCAAGAACAATTTGATTAAGGAAGGCAATCATTGGGATTTTGACCAAGTTCGTAAAGATTCAAAAAATGAATGGAACGATTGGTTGGGCAATATCGAGGTAAAGGGAGGTTCCGACGCCCAAAAGATTAAATTTTACACCGATTTGTGGCATACCCTGTTGGGGCGACATAAAATCGATGACTACAGTGGTGATTATCCCGATTATACGGTTGGCGAGCGAAAGGGCTCCCATACCTTGAACGCCCGCTTACAGGTGAGGACCGTACCAAAAAACGATAAGGGAGATTCCCGATTCCACATGTACAATTCTGATGCCTTCTGGTTGACCCAATGGAACCTGAATATTCTGTGGGGGCTCGCATGGCCCGAGGTGTTGGATGATTTTTCGGCTTCATTGGTACAGTATGCCGACAATGGTGGGCTACTACCAAGAGGGCCCAATGCGGGAGGGTATTCTTATATTATGACAGGTTGCCCGGCCACCCCTTTGATTGTGTCGGCCTATACAAAAGGGACGCTGACAAAAATAGATCATCAACATGCCTATTCGGCCATGAAGAAAAACCATATGCCGGGTGGGATGTTGGAAGCGGACGACCACTACATCGATAAAGGCTATTTTGCAGAGAACGCGGGCCGTACATTGGAGGCCGCATTTCAAGATTGGTCGTTGGCGCAAATGGCCCAAGGCCTAGGAAAGAAAAAGGATGCCTCTTATTTTTTAGATCGCTCCCAAGGTTGGAAAAAGTTGTACAACGAAGACCAGGGCCTGATTTTTCCAAAAAACGAAAATGGAAAATGGTCCCATAACGATCCTTTGAGTGGACGCGGATGGGTAGAGGCCAATGCATGGCAAGCCACATGGTCAGTTTCTCATGATATTCCCGGCCTATCCAAGTTGATGGGCGGCAGCGAAGCAATATGCGAAAAATTGAATTTTGCCTTCAAACAGGCAGACCCGACCGATTTTGTCTTTGCCTATGGGAATGGATATGTAAGCTACGCCAACCAACCGGGCTGCTCCAACGCCCATGTCTTTAACTACGCAGAAAAGCCCTGGTTGACCCAGTATTGGGTGCGCAAGGTAAACGAGCAGGCTTATGGTGCCATTACTCCGGATAAGGGATATGGCGGTCATGACGAAGACCAAGGTCAAATGGGCGGGGTAAGCGCATTGATGTCCATGGGGCTATTTAGTTTACGAGGCACGGCTGCGTTAGATCCTGTTTACGATATTACCAGTCCGGTATTTGATGAGATTACGATAAAACTCGACCAGGATTACTATCCTGGAGAAAAGTTTGTCATCAAGTCCTATGACAATTCCGATGACAATATGTATATCCAAAAAGCCGCATTGAACGGCAAACCGTTAGATCAATTCTGGTTCAAACATTCCGATTTTTCTAAAGGCGGTATCCTTGAGTTGTGGTTGGGGCCAGAGCCGAACAAAAAATGGGGGCTAAACAAAATACCACAATGAGCTTTGGGTTGCGGATTACAGGCTGGGTGCTTGCTGTTGGAAACATAAAATCTCGGGAAATAAGCATTTCGTAAACTGTATTAAATAAAAAAATAGAAATTATGGATATACTACAAACACTTTATAATGAAATAATAGGCTTTTTAGGTATTTCACAGGCCTGGGAAATTCTAAAATCAAGTGATTACACTGCATTTCGAACCTACGATGGTATTGTAGCACTGATTTACCCGATCATTCCTTTATTGTTGTTGTTTGAGCTCATTTTAGGGTTTGTTTACAAAAAGCCCCAGACCAAAGTATACAAGGTTAATTTTTTAATCTACATTTTCAATCGGTTCGTGGGCAGGTTTATAGCCATAGCCATGGTTACCTATATTATTGGTCTACTACAGCCTATCGCTCCATTTCAGACAAGTCTTACTTGGTACTGGTTAATTTATGGCTATATCGTTTGGGAGTTCGGTCACTTTCTTTACCATTACTGGGGGCATAAAGTGCGTCTTTTTTGGTGTCTACATTCAACGCACCATGCTCCCGAAGACATGAACCTATCGGTTTCGCATGCCCACTTTTTTTTGGAAGGCCCCTATGCCGATGTCATACGCACTACCGTATGTATTCTCTTGGGGGTTCAACCTGAGATGCTTTTTTTGATAATGTTTATTGATGGTACTTGGGGAGCTTTTATCCATATCGGGGACAACCTTTTGAAAGACGGAAGGCTAGGTTTTCTGAATAAAATCATACTTACACCTTCGCACCATCGAGTGCATCATGCCAGAAACCCATTATATATTGATACTAATTTTTGCAACCTGCTAAATATTTGGGACAAGGTTTTCGGCACCTTTCAAAATGAATCTCAAGATTTCGAAATCGAATATGGAATTACCAGAGAGATGGATTCAGGGAATTTTATGGATGTCTATTTTGGCGAAATTATCGCCTTGGCAAAGGATGTTTCAAAAGCACCGGGAATTAAAAACAAGCTAAAATATATATTCAAGCCGCCTGGATGGCATCATTCAGGAGAACACCAAACCGCTAAAATTGTACGCAACAATTATCTAAACGAATTATAAACAAGGGATTCCCCCATAAAAGAGCTTTTCAAAGGTGGGCATTCGTGATTTTGATGAGGTAATTCACAAAAGAAGATAAAATTGTAGCAGATAGAAAACGGTATTACTCTATTTTCCGCATCCTTTTCTGTTGCCAGTTCTTAGTTATTCCGGTTCGGACACCTACTCGTTTAACAAAGGTTAAACAAAACTTAAAAAAAGTCTTGTCCAGAAAGTATTTTTAATTATATTTAACATGTATAGACATGTAAACATAATTTTTATTGGTATAAAAAACCTTTGAAACCAGCTTGTAGGTGATACAAAACAAACAGCCAAAATAGCGAAATCCTCCAAACGCTCGTAGTTGTTGATAATAAACAAGCATTTTCAAAAATACATATTGAATATTTAACATTTCAACTAATACATCGTAATTACAAATAGTAACCCATCCTAAAAAAAA
>RCNB010002612.1_pt1 | contig 12743 bp, 13 predicted proteins | sample 2041321 | NCBI WGS metagenome assembly RCNB01 (sample SAMN09708232, study PRJNA481090) | Marine sediment metagenome, whole genome shotgun sequencing project. | reverse complement strand
TTGTTGGAAATAAACGAAGAAAAGCCGATCGTTTAGCACGGAAGTATTTATCAGAGGCAAAAAAACAATTGGGTAATAAGGAGCCATTTTATATTGCTTTAGAAAAGGCATTACACAATTATTTAAAGGCGAAGCTACAAATAGAAACGACAGATATAAGTAAAGAAAAGATTGCAGAAATATTAAAAGAAAAAAGTGTAAAGGAAAGTGTGATTGCCGCTTTTGTAAAAGTACTCAATGATAGTGATTTTGCGAGATACGCTCCGAGTACTAATGTGCAGATGAAACAAGAGTATGAAAATGCAAAACAAGTAATTACAAAAATAGATAAACAATTATAAGAATTGTCATCCTCAGTTCATATGAAGGATCTAAATGAAATATGAAAAAATTAATTGCTATATCACTCTTACTATTGACAAGTATCCTTTCAGCGCAGTCGGCTGATAGTTTATTTGTGGAAGCAAACAAACTATATCAACAAGAGAAATATGTTGAGGCATTATTGTTATATGACCAAATAAATGACAATAACCTTGAATCTGACGATTTGTTTTATAATATGGCAAATGCCTATTATAAAACGAATCAAGTAGCACCGGCAGTTTACTATTACGAAAAAGCGTTATTATTAAATCCAGGGCATACTGATGCTAGCTATAATTTGAAGTTTGCAAAACGAATGGGTATTGATAATATTGAACCATTACCCCAAACGATAGGGCAAAAATTCTCGCAAAGAATCGTTCAAAAATTCTCGTATAATACATGGGCATATATAGCTATAGGATGCTCATTCTTATTTGCTGTTTTGTTTTTGTTATATCATTTTTCATACAGTTCGGTGAGTAAACGATTTTATTTTATTTCAAGTATTTTGAGTGCGGTGTTTATTATTATAGCAGTAGTGTTTGCTTATAGTAATTATGAATATTTTAAGACCTATAAAACGGCGATCGTTTTTGCTCAACAAGCCAATGTAAAAAGTGCTCCAACAGTTTCAAGTGAAATTAGTTTTGAGTTGCATGAAGGGACAAAAGTACAATTGTTAGAAAGTCTTGACGGCTATCAAAAAATCAAAATTGCTGATGGTAAAATTGGATGGATTTCTGAAGATGATGTTAAAGCCTTGAATTAATTTGTGTTATCGTCATTTGTTACTTAAAACAAACAGGTAAAATTTCATCCTTCATCAATCTATAGACGTCGATTTCTTTGTTAGAAATTTTTTGTGAATAGTTTACTTCTTCAACTTTGAAGCCGACAGATCGTAACCTATCAAAATAATCACTCCCATATACACGTACATGATCATATTGTCCGAAATGTTGCGCCCGTTCTTCATGTGAAGTAATGCTAAAATCTTCATAGGTAGTCTCTCTTGCATAATCTTGCGGTATTTGTAAAATTGCCAATCCACCTTTTTTAAGCACTCTATATAGCTCTTGCATAGCTTTTTTATCGTCTGAGATATGTTCTAAGACATGATTACAAAATATCATATCAAAACTATCATCCTCGAAAGGTAAATCGCAAATATCTGCTTTTACATCTACAATGGGTGAGTAGAGGTCGGCTGTAATAAGGTCTATGTGACTTAGTTTTTTAAAACGTTTTAAAAAACACTGCTCTGGTGCCATATGCAACACTTTTTTCGATTTTTCTGCATCAAAAAAATCCGTTTCTTCTTGAAGATAGAGCCATAACAACCGATGTCTTTCGAGTGAAAGTGTACTCGGTGATAATAGCTGCGTGCCATATCCGTAAGGTAAAAATTTACGAAAACTTTTTCCGTCTATAGGGTCAGTGTATCGAGTGCCTTTTAGATAGAACGCAAATAATGGTCGAACCCAATAACTGGCTTTTATCAGAAAAGGCCTCGGGATTGTATTAAGTATGTATTTGAAAATTTTCAAAGTTATACGGAAAGCTTAGCTTGTCGAAATTCATCTTCCTCATCACTTTCGATACCCAAAGCATCATAAATATACTTGAAAGTAGAAAGCAATTCTGGTTTACCGTTCAAAATAACAACGTCATGCTCAAAATGCGCCGAAGGTTTACCGTCTGCAGTTAATATCGTCCACCCATCTTTTAAATGCTTCGTTTTATGCGTGCCTAAATTAATCATGGGTTCAATAGCAACAACCATTCCTTCTTTAAATTTTTTACCTCGTCCACGTTTTCCATAATTAGGCATTTCTGGGTCTTCATGCATTTTTCTTCCTAATCCATGTCCAACCAATTCACGAACAACACCATAACCATGTCGCTCACAATAATCTTGAATAGCAAATCCTACATCACCCACTCGATTACCCGCTTTGAACTCTCGGATACCTTCATAAAGACTTTCTTTAGTTACTTGTAAAAGTTTTTTCGTTTCAGTTGTAACTTCTCCTATTTCAAAAGTATATGCATGATCTCCATAAAATCCGTTTTTTAAAGCGCCGCAATCAATAGAAATAATATCACCGCTTTCAAGAGCTTTGTTATTTGGAATTCCATGTACGACTTGTGCGTTCGGGCTCATGCATAAGGTATTAGGGAAGTCATATAAACCCAAAAAACCAGGTATAGCACCATGGTCTCTTATACATGTTTCTGCCAAAGCATCTAAATGTAATGTTGTAACACCCGGTTTTACTTCTTTGGCGAGCATACCTAATGTTTTTGAAACAATTAATGCACTTTCGCGCATTAATTCTATTTCTTCTCTTGTTTTTATCTCAATCATAATATCAATTTAAAAGCGCCAAAAGCTTTTTTTCTTTTTAGAAACTGTGGCATTAGGGTTCTTCGTAATCATACGGTAAATTTCACCCCAGCCTAGCATACCACCAATATTTCTATCATCAATAAATAGATCGGCATTTATTTTTCTACTAACTTTTCCTTCAAATGTTTCTTCAGGATAATTTTTATTAACCGCATAAAATTCGATGCTATTTTTCATGCAAAAAGCTACAGCTTCATCTAATTTTCTACCGTTTCTATAAGTCCAAAGAATCAAGCGATGGCCATCGCTTTGTAATTGTTTTAATGTTTCAAAAGCAAAAAGTCTCGCATTTCCAATTCCTGGATAAGCGTCTTCAACAATTGTTCCGTCAAAATCAATAGCAATGATTAAATGATTTTTTGGTAGCATTTTATCTTTTTAAATTTTTTGCAAATTTAGGATATTCTAACTTAGTATTGTAATAAAGACAAAATTATTGACCTGAGGCTTTATAGTAGGCATGCTTGTAATTTTTACCACTCAAAATTTTAAGGATATCTTTTTCCAAGTTTTTTCTAGGGTGTTCTACAAAGCGACCAATTTCTTCATCATTTTTATAAAAAATAAACGTTGGTGTTCTCCGTATGTTAAATCCTTCTTGTAGATTTTTAGGTGTTTTTTTTACTCTATTTAAAGCTACAATTTCCAAATTATTGTCATCAAACTCAATTGCTTCTAAAATTTTAAATAACCTTGGAATTTCGCGACGACTATCATGACACCAGACAGACATAAATACTTTTATCTGTATTCCGTTGAGGTAGTTTTTAAACTTTTTAATCGTTTTTGAATCTAGCTCATAATGATCATAACTTTTATCGAACCACGCGGCATGCGGTTGTTGCTTGAAAAAAGATTGTGTTTTTATACCTACATAATCTGTTCTATTTTGAGAAATTATTTCTTTCGTCTGTGCCTTAATGGCAAACGTAAAAAATACTAAGAGTATAATTAAGAGGTTATTTTTCATGCTATAACTATTGAATTAAGGAAACTTCGTTCATAATTGCCGGTTTTTCTATCCCGATAAGGTCTAGTACTGTAGGCGCAATATTAGCTAAAATTCCATCTTTAATAGTCTTTAATTCTTTATCAACCAATATTACAGGAACTGGGTTGGTTGTGTGCGCTGTGTTTGGTGAGCCATCCTCATTGATCATGGTTTCACTATTACCATGGTCGGCAATAATAATACTCGTATAATTATTTTCTAAGGCTGCGGTTACGACTTGTTGAGTACATTGATCAACTTTTTCTGCAGCTTTTGTAGCTGCTTCAAAAACACCCGTGTGTCCAACCATATCTGTATTCGCAAAATTTAAACAGATAAAGTCAGCCTGTTGCTTACTAATTTCTGGTATAATGGCGTCTGTGATATCTTGAGCACTCATTTCGGGTTGTAAGTCATAGGTAGCTACTTTTGGGGAAGGACACATCAAACGCTTTTCACCTTCAAATTCAGCTTCTCTACCACCAGAGAAGAAAAACGTAACATGTGGATATTTTTCCGTTTCTGCAATTCTAATTTGTTTTTTACCGTGCTTTTCTAATATCTCACCTAAAGTTTGAGTTAAATCTTCTTTAGGGTAAATTACATGTACATTTTTATAGGTATTATCATAATTGGTCATGGTCACATAGTACAAATTTAGTTTATGCATATTGAATTCATGAAAATCTGCTTGTGATAGTACTTGGGTTAATTGACGTCCTCTATCCGTTCTAAAATTGAAAAATATAACAACATCATCTTCTTTGATTGTGGCTACTGGTTGTTCATTATCATCAACGATAACTACAGGTTTGATAAATTCATCCGTAATGTCTAAATCATAACTATCTTGTATAGCTCTTTTTGCCGTTGTTGCTTTTTCACCTATACCATTCACCATCAAGTCATAGGCTAATTTTATACGTTCCCATCGCTTATCTCTATCCATAGCGTAATAACGTCCGATAATGGAGGCAAGTTTGCTATTATGTTGAGGTAAAAAGGTTTCTAAATCGGTCAAAAAATCAATGCCAGATTGTGGGTCTACATCTCTACCGTCAGTAAAAGCATGAACATAAGATGCTACACCACTCGCATCAGCGGCTTTTATTAATCCTTTGAGATGATTTGTATGTGAGTGTACACCACCATCAGAAACTAAGCCTAAGAAATGTACTTTTTTATGGTTTTCTTTTGCATAGGTAAAAGCATCTTTTAGTGCTTTTTCATTTGCTAATTCGTCATTTTTAACTGCTAAATTTATTTTAGCAAGGTCTTGATATATAACTCTACCCGCACCAAGATTCATATGACCTACTTCACTATTCCCCATTTGACCTTCGGGCAAGCCTACATATAAACCGTCAGTTCGTAACGTAGCATGTGGGTATTTTGTATATAATGAGTCTACAAAAGGCGTATGTGCTTTTGCAATCGCAGAAACTTCAGGGTTTTCAGAAATCCCCCATCCATCAAGAATGATTAAAATTACTTTTTTGTTCATATTTCTTATAAATTCACATTTGATATACACAAAAGTACTAATTAATGCATGATTTTTTGAGTTTATTACGGGTTTAATATCCCTGTCATTTTATAAGATTAACATTAATTAAGAGGCTTTTAACTCTATTAATATTTTAGGTTAAAGACGGGTTAGTCAGAGATAAATAACCAGTTTTATGAGCTCTGTAGATTCAGAAGGTAGAACATCTTTGTGCTAATATAGAAAACAGCAAAAAATATCTATATCAGCTAAAAATGAGGAGCGTCGCTCCTCATTTTACTTTTGAAATTTTACTTTGTAATCAATGATACTTTGATTTACAATTTCTAATGCGATTTCTTTATTTTGAAAATCTTCAACGACAACACTTTTGTTCTCTAACTTTTTATAATCTTCAAAGAAATTTTTCAACTCTCTAAAAAAATGACGTGGTAGTTCTTCAATTGAATTGATATGGTTTACACTCATGTCATTTTCTGCAACCGCGATGATTTTATCATCCATTTCACCACCATCTAACATACGCATCACACCAATAACTTTTGCGTTCACCAAACACATGGGTTGTAGTTCGATTTGTGATAAAACTACAATATCTAAAGGGTCATCGTCATCACAATATGTTTGTGGGATAAACCCATAATTAGCAGGATAATACATAGAAGAATATAAAACCCTGTCTAATTTTAACATGCCACTCTCTTTGTCTAGTTCGTATTTTGCTCGAGTATTTTTCGGTATTTCAATGATGCCAGTTACTATTTCAGGAACATCAACTCCTACACTTACATCATGCCAAGGATTCATCATATATTTTTCTTTTTTAAACTAGGGCAAATTTAAAGAGAATTTATAGAATGATAATTATTGAAGTGATAAAATAATAGTTGTTCTTGAAGATTGAATAGACAATAGCTATAATGACGCACTTTATTTATGAGTAGTAATGATATAAAAGGTGTTCCAATTTTATAACGGCTTACCGGTTATTTCGATTCTTTTTAATAGCCTCTTTGATCATTTCAATTCTGTTTTCAGGATCTGGGTGTGTACTTTGAAATTCAGGTGCTCGATTTGGGCCAGCTGCCGTTTTTAAAATTTCCATTACGCCGATCATCTCTTCAGGTTGATAGTTAGCTTTCATCATAAAGCGCACGCCTAATTCGTCACTTTCTAATTCATCACCTCTACCATATTTCATGTTTACTACATTTCCAATCATTGCTGCCATTTGACCAGTTCCTTCTCCGCCACCGACCATAACGCCAGAAATAATACCTTGTGTTAACCCCTGTTTTGCCATACGCTCAGCAGAATGCCGACCGAGTACATGACCAATCTCATGACCCAATACACCGGCAAGCTGATCTTCATTTTCTAATTTTGAAAACAAAGCGTATGTAATAAATATTTGTCCACCCGGTAAAGCAAACGCATTAATTGTTTGTGGGTCTTTTAATAAATGAAATTCATATTTATAAGGTGATTGCCGAGCAATGCTATTATCTACCAATTTTGCGCCAACATTATCTACTAATTGTTGTGCTTTTTGATCAGGGTGTAGACCACCGTGCTGTGCAGCCATTTCTGGTGCACTTTGTAAACCTAACTGAATTTCTTGTGCTACAGTTAAATCAACACTTTGCGATTTACCAGTATATGCATTTGTTTCTCTTTTAGCATAATATTTAAACAGCGTAAATAGAATAATTCCAGCGCCAATTAGCAATCGAATTTTTAAGCCGCCCCTTCCTCGCATAATTTTAATTTAGTACTTGTGAAAGATACAATAATTTTAATTTGAACTTTTAAACTGCAATCGTATCTACGGTATGTTTTTATAGATTTTTCCATTTTTCATGACAAAATTTACGGTACGCATCTTTGAAATATCTTTAATAGGATTTCCTTTTACAGCAATAATATCGGCAAGAAATCCTTTTTTTATTTGGCCTAAAGTAGGTAGATGAAAAACAGTTGCATTTACTGAAGTTGCAGCCTGTAAAACAGCTAAAGGTGTCATCCCGTATGTTACCATTAACTCTAATTCTTTATAATTTTCACCATGTGCAAAAACACCGACGTCACCTCCATATGCAATCGTCACCCCAGATTGCAATGCTAATTTAAAAGAGTTCTTTTTTTGAATGATGCGTTCTGGTTCTGGATCTGAACCTTTTTTCCAACCTCGGTATTGCAAAATAGCATCTCCGGCAGCTAGGGTAGGGCATAATGCTACATTTTTATCTTTCATCAACTTAAAAATTTCTAAAGTACCACCATCACCATGCTCTATAGTTTCAACACCCGCTAATGTTACTCTTCGCATGCCCTCAGCTGTGCTTGCATGCGCAACGACATAGCGGCCTGCGCTTTCAGCCGCTTCAACCATCGCTACGATTTCTTTTTGAGAAAATGTAGGTTGAGAAGCCTCGCCATTTCTCCAGCGATAATCGGCATATATTTTAATAAAATCAGCACCTTTACCTAGTTGCCGTCTAACCGCTTTCACAGTTTCTTCTCCACTAGCTTCTTCCGCGCCAAGTGGAACAGTTACGCCATCGTGAAAACCTTTTGGCCCGTATGCTCCAGTGGCTACAATGGCTGGGCCCGCAACCAGTAATCTTGGTCCGTCAATAATGCCTTTTTCAATGGTCTCTTTTAGATATACATCACTATAACCTGCCCCTTCAGAGCCCAAATCGCGCATGGTAGTAATACCAGCCATAAGCGATTTCTTCGCATGTACAGCGCCCCGAATTGAGCGTTCGACAGGAGATTCTTTAAGTACTTGGTCATTCCAAGAAGTCTCATTATAAGGATGTAGCAGTAGATGTGAATGCCCCTCTATAATTCCGGGGAGCAGTGTCATTCCTTTTAGCACTATTTCTTTAGTTTCTTTAGGGATGTTAACGGTTGATTGTAAACCAACTTGTGTAATTACATTATCTTCTACCAAAACAACCCAGTCGTTATGCAATTCATTTCCATCAAAAACATGATCGGGTTTTAATAGTATTTGTGAACTCAGGATATTTATAAAGAAATAACATAGAATAGCTAGAAGCGTTCTGATTTGCATAGTATTTAATTTTTTTTGAATAAGTTCATGTTTTTATAATTCAGGTTATGAAGATATTAAAATCAATTGATAATCATAATATCTTTTGTGTCAAATCTATTAATTTTTGTGGTACCAATTTCGGCCTTTCAAAGGCCAGTAATGGCATTAAAAATTGTTATGACAGAATCAAAGTTCTCTCGAAAAAAAACGACTTGTTTTACAGTCCTTCATTAACCTTATTTATTGATATGACAACACTATCATAACCATATCTTGTAATGGAATTGCTTAAAATAATTTGTACTTTTACATTCAATTAATTTCGTCATATATGGAGCTTTCTAAGATAGAATCTAATGAAATTTTAAATCGGTTACCGGCGTATTTAAGGCAATTTATAAAGCCTCAAAATTATGATGATTATTCTGCCATTGATCAAGCGGTTTGGCGTTATGCGATGCGTAAAAATGTAGATTATTTAAGTGCGGTAGCGCATGAATCTTATTTAAAAGGTTTAGAAATTACAGGTATCTCAGTAGAGGATATACCAAATATGTATGGTATGAATCGTATTTTAAAAGAAATTGGTTGGGCTGCGGTTGCAGTCGATGGTTTTATTCCGCCAAATGCTTTTATGGAATTTCAAGCCTATAATGTGTTGGTTATTGCAAGCGATATTCGTCAATTAGAACATATAGAATATACACCAGCGCCAGATATTATTCATGAAGGTGCCGGTCATGCACCTATTATTGCGAATCCAGAATACGCCGAATATTTACGCCGTTTTGGTGAAATAGGCTGTAAGGCTATTTCTTCTGCTAAAGATTATGAGCTGTATGAAGCAGTGAGGTATTTATCTATCATTAAAGAGGCCCCCAGCACTTCCGGCGATGATATTGCTATCGCTGAAGAAAAAGTGATGGCATTACAAAACAATATGGGGGAGCCTAGTGAAATGGCACTCATCCGTAATTTACATTGGTGGACGGTAGAGTATGGCTTAATCGGAACCCTAGAAGATCCAAAAATTTATGGTGCAGGCTTACTTTCCTCTATTGGAGAAAGCACTTGGTGTATGACTGATAAAGTCAAAAAACTACCGTATAATATGAAAGCTGCATTTCAAAATTTTGACATTACGAAGCCGCAACCCCAACTTTTTGTAACGCCAAATTTTGCACACCTTAGTTTTGTTCTAGAAGAGTTTGCCAACACGATGGCATTGCGCACAGGTGGTCTTAACGGCATAAGAAAGTTAGTTCATTCAAATGCTTTAGGAACCGTTGAACTGAGTACGGGTTTACAAATTTCTGGTGTATTTACAAATATCATGGAGTATAATGGCGCTACTGTTTATTTACAGACTAAGGGCGACAGTGCTTTGGCAAATCGTGATAAAGAGTTAGTAGGTCATGGTATTAAAAACCATACAAATGGTTTTGGTTCGCCTATTGGCAAATTAAATGGCATCAATTTGGCGATTGAGGATATGAGTCCAAGAGATTTACGTGCCTATGATATTTTTGAAGGCGAATCTGTTAAGCTTGAATTTGAAGGAGGCATTACCGTAGAGGGCGAAATTATTACAGGGAAACGCAATTTGCAAGGTAAGATATTCTTAATCAGTTTTAATAATTGTACTGTTCGTTATAAAGATGAAATTTTGTTTGACCCCTCATGTGGAGTTTATGATATGGCCGTAGGAAAAGGGATTGTTTCTGCTTATTCTGGAGCGGCAGATATCAATAGTTTTGATTTGGTAACACATGAAATTTCTTCTAATACGATTCATGTAGAAAATTCTGACGAACGATTAGATTTAGAAAAATTGTATCAACAGGTTAGAGATTACCGAGCGGCTATAAACAGAACCATTTCTAGAACAAAAGTACTAGAACGTATTATTGAACAGCATCCTAATGATTGGTTATTATCAATAGAACTCTACGAATTAGCCTATACAGAAAAGGAGCAAGTGCTTTGCGAAAACATTCTAAAGCATTTAGAAAGTGTTAAGCTACAGCGTCCAGAAGTTGGTCATTTAATAGATGATGGTATTACTATTGCCCAACGACGAAATATTGTAGTGAGCTAAGTTAGGCTACTTAAAACTTTTCAAGGTTTCTTTAGTAAACTCACTTAATACTAATCTACCGCTCGTTTCAGCACGTTCCGATAAAAGGGTGTCCCAATGGTCGGTTTGTTGCCAAAAAACAGCCTTCATCTCTTTTAACGCAGCTGGATTGTAAGTAGATAAGTTTTCAGCGAAAGCTTTTACCGAAGCGTCTAAGTCTTGGCTAGAATCGTGTATAGCGTTGTACAATCCTTGTTGCTTCGCCCAATCTGGAGAAAAGAAAGTAGTTGCATCTAAGGTCATTTGAGAAAAAGCACTGAGGCCTATTTTACGAGAAACAGCGGGTTCAATTACAAATGGGCCGATACCAATACTCAATTCGCTTAATTTTATAGAAGCATATTTGGTAGCTATACAATAGTCAGCAGCAGCGGCCAAACCCACACCACCACCAACAGCTTTTCCTTGTACGCGTGCAATAATTAATTTTGAGCACTTACGCATAGCATTTATAACATTGGCAAAGCCGGCAAAAAATAATTTTCCTTGTTCAGGTGTTGAAATAGCAATGAGCTCATTAAAATTGGCTCCAGCGCAAAAGGTTTTTTCACCACCACTCTTTAAAATAATGACTCTCACCTTTTCGTTTGTATCGGCAGCGATAATCGTATCTCGCAGTTTTGCTAGTAAATTACTTGGGAGTGCATTGTGATTAGGATGAAAAAATTCTATGGTACCTACTTCATTTTTTATCGATAATGTTACGTAAGGCTGTTCCATTTTTAGGGAGCATTTTTATATACTTAAGGCCCAAGGTACATAATTTATTAGTACGTTTTGAGCCTTTTATTTACAGGAGTCATTATTCTATTTGACAAACACGTAATGTATTTACCATCCCTTGTGATTTTGCAGGCATTGAAGTTAAGTTAATCACAAAATCACCTGATTCGGCATAGTCCTTGTCGACTGCAATTTTATTGATGTCGTCAACGGTATCATCCGTACTAGACATTTTATCATAATACTGCGCTTTAACACCCCATAATAAGTTTAGCATGGCTAAGATTCTTTTATTTGATGAAAAAGCCAAGATATGTGTTTTAGGTCGCCATGCCGAAATTTGAAATGCAGTATAACCACTATCTGTCAACGTAGAAATAACTGTAGCATCAATACTTGCTGACATTTTTGCCGCCTGATGACAAATCGTTTTTGAAATAAATCGATCATTGATTGTCTGAATAGAGAGGGTAGGCTTTATGATTAAAGGAGAGTCTTCAACGCTTTCAATTATATTACGCATTTGCTGAATCACTTCAACAGGGTACTTACCAACCGAAGTTTCACCCGAAAGCATTACAGCATCAGCTCCATCCATAACAGAATTGGCAACATCGTTTACTTCTGCTCTGGTGGGTACTTGATTCGTAATCATAGTCTCCATCATTTGTGTTGCAATAATTACCGGAATCCTGGCTTTCTTAGCTTGTAATACAAGTTTTTTCTGAATAAGTGGAACCTTTTCCATCGGTACTTCAACGCCCAGGTCGCCACGGGCAACCATTAAACCATCGCAATAAGCTGTAATTTTTTGAATGTTCGCAACAGCTTCAGGCTTTTCGATTTTTGCAATAATCGGAATTTTATAACTTGAATTATCTTGAATTAACCGTTGTAGTTGCATCAAATCTTTAGGCGATCTAACAAACGATAACGCTATCCAATCTACTTCCATTTTTATGGCAAATAATGCATCCTCTACATCTTTTTCTGTTAATGCAGGCTGTGAAATTTTTGTATTGGGTAAATTCACTCCTTTTTTAGAGGTCAATGGTCCACCACGTAGCACTTTTGTCGTCACCAATGATTCGCGATCAGAATCAATTACTTCAAATAATAACTTGCCATCGTCTACCAAAATATGTTCCCCTTTTTGAACATCTTGAGGAAATTGTTGATAGGTCATATATGCTATTCCTGAGGTGCCTTCGCATTTTTCGGTCGTGAATTTGAAAGTATCTCCTTTCTTAAGCACAATACCATCCGGCATTACGCCTACGCGTAACTTAGGACCCTGTAAATCTGCTAAGACAGCAACATTATATCCTTTTTTGACATTAATTTCTCGAATCTGTTTTATAACTCTAGCAACATTTTCATAATTGGCATGTGAAAAGTTTACTCGAAATACATTCACTCCAGTTGTCATCATTTGCTCAAGAACTTCGGGCGTGTCACAGGCTGGGCCTAGCGTGGCTACTATCTTTGTTTTTTTACGATTACGCATAGTTAAAAAATTAAAAAATCTTTAGATTTTAAGGT
>RCNB010001953.1_pt1 | contig 12749 bp, 11 predicted proteins | sample 2041321 | NCBI WGS metagenome assembly RCNB01 (sample SAMN09708232, study PRJNA481090) | Marine sediment metagenome, whole genome shotgun sequencing project. | reverse complement strand
TCAAAAACGCGTCTGATGTCTTTGTGCCGCTCGGAAAAATCAAGCATTATTTGTGCAAGAAGATCTTCGGCCGTCGTGTCAGGCAAGTCTACTATGCGTTGAATAATTTTAAGTATGCGATGCGCCCCGTCGGGAATATGAGGGCGGGTTATAACGCGTGAAGTGTCCCCCTCAATCCTTTTCTTTTTACGTTTGATTTTTAGATGCGATAGTATTTTTTCGGGCATCAGACATGACTCCTTGATAAATATGTTGATTTGAGAATGTCCCTTTGCTTTCTTACAGCGCTGACCTGGTATTTGTCAGACATAACTGCACCAGGTCATCAATCACTGCCGTGCCGGCGCACATGACGGTATCAGCACCGCCCCAGTATATTTTTACCGTACCGTCGTCTTCAGGAACGGCGCCGCATGTAAAAACAACATTGGGCACATAGCCGCTCACCTCCCAGGGATCTTCGGGCTGCAGTATCCAATGATCGGAAACGCCGATGATTCTTGCCGGATCATTAAGACTGTGCAGGGCCGCGCCAAGGCGATATACCGCCCCCGCCATAGTCTTAAAGACTCCATGATAAATATGCAGCCAGCCCTTGTCGGTTTTGAAGGGCGGTGCGCCGGGCCCGATTTTCATTTCATCCCAGTGATAGGGAACCGGCTTCATAATCACCCGTGAATCGCCCCAGTGAACCAGGTCAGGGGAATAGGAAATCCAGATAGACCATGACGAAATTTCGGAATGTGGCCGGTCCAAACGCACATACCGATCGCCGAACTTTTCAGGGAAAATGACCACATTGCGGAGGTCGGCCTGAGTTATAAGCGCAATTCGTTCAATGCCTTTAAAGTCTTTTGTCCTGGCAATAGCTATGCGTACACCATGCCGGGAATATGCACTGTAGGTAAGAAGATATTCGCCCTCCACGGGGTTTATTCGGAGGTCTTCCACCCCGAACTCTTCGTATTCGGCAAATATGCCTCCATCGTGTGACGGCACAAGGAACGGCTCGGGATGAACAGAAAAGGAAAAACCGTCTGCGCTTTCAGCCCGGCCGATTACAGAGCGGCCGTTGTGGAGATGTGACCTGAAAAGCATTATATACCGGTCATTGTATTTAACAACCCCGGCATTGTGAATAGTGGCTACCGGGTAGGGGACATCATCTCTGGTAAGGATGGGGTTCCCGTCATATCGTTTTACGACAGCTTTTTTTCTGTTCATGTCCTGCAACCTTATCATTATTGATGCTCAATTTTTAGTGGCTTGGCTGCCGGCAAAATCCTTACGTGCTTTTTAAAGCACCTGTGTGTAAACGTCTATATATTTTTCGACCATAGTGTCTGCGGTAAAGCGGTCTTCGACCGTCCGGCGACAGTCCGATCTATTTATATCCTTTATCCTGACTATATGTTCAACAGCCTCTTCGCAGCCCGAAACCAGGAAGCCGTTTTTGCCATGCTCGATCAACTCGGCCATGCTCCCCTTGTTAAAGGCGATCACGGGGGTGCCGCAGGCCATGGATTCAATAACGGACAGGCCGAAAGGCTCATTGAAATTTATGGGGTGCAGAAGCGCGCATGCCTTGCCAAGTAGCTGGTTGCGCTGAACCGGTCCGGCTGTGCCGACATAGACCGCATTGTAGTTGTCCAGGTGCGGTTCGACGTACTGGTGATAGTAGGCTTTATCCTGGATGATTCCTGCCAATATTAGTTTTTTGTTGCAGGCCCTGGCAATTTCAAGGGCCTCTCTGGCACCCTTGTCATGGTGAATACGCCCGAAAAAGAGCAGGTAATCGTCCGGATCAGGCTGAAAATCAAACTGTTTTATATCAATGCCGTGATGGATGGTTTTTGTATAGTCAAGCTCCGGCGACCGGTCGGCATCGCTGATGGAAACATAGAACACCTTGCTGTTGTATTTTTTGTAAACCGGCAGAATCCCGGGCGATGAAAAGCCGTGAATGGTGGTAACGACCGGTGTGGTGGTAAGGCCGGTATAGGTCAAGGGCAAGAAATCAAAATTGTTATGTATAATATCAAAATCTTCAGCATCCTCAAAGAGTTCTGAAATGTGCAGGCACTCCCATACTTTCGGCACAATGGAGCGGTCTTCTTCATAGCCCTGCGCGCAAACCGCGTGCAGCTTGCCGCTTGTTTGCGAATCACCGGTCGCAAAAAGGGTAACATCATGGCCGCGCGAGACCAGACCTTCGGTCAAAAGAGAAACAACGCTTTCCCACGGACCGTAATGTCGCGGCGGCGTACGCCAGGCAATCGACGAGAGCATGGCAATACGCATAGCTAACCCTTTACGCTCACGGTTGATTGGGACGATGATTGTTTTAAAATCTCGTCGGCATAAAGCTTTTGCAAGGTCATAAGCGAAAGCAGCCAGGCAAGGGTCGACTCAGCGCCTTCATTCTGGTTGATGCCGTCAGCCCTCAGCCCGTCTCGGCAGCCGCCGGTCTTGGGATCATAGAGCGGCATATTCAGGTCGTTGTGTCCGAGAAACCAATTAAAGCACATGACCGCGTTGTCTAACCATGTTTTGTCCCTGGTGACGTTAAAGGCTTCGATACAGACCTCGATCATGGCATTCGCTTCGATGGGCTGCTGGTCGAAACGGGCCTTGGCGCCGCCTTTTTCATACCAACCGTTACAGCCGATCGGCACAAAATGGCCTTCTTCGGTCTGAATGCTGAGCAGCCACTTGAGGGATTTGAGTCCCATATCGGTCATATCGCTGCGCTGCATCCATTGGCCGGACAAAAGCAGGGCATGAGGCAGCTGGCCGTTGGCATATGATAAAATATTTTCAGGCCAGGGCCAGCTTTCCGTCGCATTGTTCTCGAATTGGCTGAAAAGTCTAAAGGCAAGGATTTCCCGGACTCTGCGCACTTCACTGTCCCCTGAAAATTTTTCCAGATAGGCATGAATGCCCACCAGAGCAAAAGCGATGGCGCGCGGCGCATAAAAGTGCTCGACAGCCTTCAGCGCCTGGTTAAATAGTGTCGAGCTTATTGCCAGTTGTCCAGGGTTGTCAAGAAACGCCACAGCCTTGCCAAGGCCCCAGAGCATCCTGCCATGCGCATCCTCTGATCCGACCTCCTCAGTCCATTGCTTGGCATAGGTCATGAAATCATAAAACCGACCCGTTTCCTTATTAAAGGCATAGAGTAGAAAACTGAGATAATGATTGCTGAATGAATCAAGGCACATGGTGTCCATCGGCAGGTAATTCCGGCCCATGGCTGCAACCAGCAGCGCTCTGGCATTATCATCAACACAGTAGCCATGGTCGCGATTGGGGATGGTATAGGTGGCATGCTGCAAAATGCCCGTATCATCGGTAAGGGTTTTCAGGTGATCAAGCTTCATTTCCGGGAGCTCGAAATCCGTGATGGATTTGACGTTTTCAATATATAAATGCCGAGGCCGAGGGCGTCGGGAACGCTCGAGCTGAACCTCGCTGAAAACCTCGAGATATCTTCGGGATACCTCCTTCCAGACCGCATCGCGGCAGAATGTATAAGCTTTTTTGCGTATCGTATGCCGGTCGGTTTCGTTGTCCAGAAGGTCGATGATTTGTTCCGCCATGGCGCCAGGGTCGTTGAATGGCACAATTCTTCCCCGGCCTTCGGCAAGCATCTCGGTCGCATACCAGTACGGGGTTGAAATGACGGGCTTGCCGGTTCCCATGGCATAAATGAGTGTCCCGGCAGTAATCTGGGCTTCTTCAAGATAAGGGCTTACATATATATCAGCGGTGCCGAGGAACTCACATAATTCTTTCAATTCAACAAAACGGTTTTGAAAAATGACATGCTTGCTGACACCTAGCTTGCGCGCAAGCTGATGCAAGCTGATTCGGTATTCCTCCCCATGCGATTTCAAAATATGTGGATGCGTCGCTCCCAGGATAATATAGGTAACATCAGGGTGTTTTTTAATGATCGATGGAAGCGCCCGCAGCATATTTTCAATGCCCTTATTGGGAGAAAGCAGGCCGAATGTGAGAAGCACCTTTTGGCCTTCCACGCCGAACTGATCTTTGTAGAAGTTGGGATCAATAAAAGGCGTATCCGGAATGCCGTGATGGATAAAGGCGATTTTCTCCTCAGGCACAGCATAGATATCTTTGAGGAAATCAACGGCCTTCCGGCTCATGACGATCAGTTTGTCGGACAGATCAGACAGCGTGCGCATGACTTCACGATATTCCGGGGCGGGATCTTTCAGAACCGTATGCAGCGTTGTCACGACCGGCATGCGAAGCTCACCGAGAAGTTTCAGGAGATGGCTGCCGGCCTTGCCGCCGAAAATACCGAATTCATGCTGCACGCAGACAATATCAGCTTGGTTGATATTGAGAAACTCCGATGCAACATTGTAATCGGTCAGTTTGTTCTGGTTGATCTCGAATCCCACCTTTTCAGGATATGCATATCCCTCGGGTCTGTCATTCATAGCAACAACCCAGCAGTTAATTTTGGGCGCTTCCGTCGACAAGGCCTCAACAAGATCAGTGGTGAATGTTGCTATACCGCACTGGCGGGGCAAATAGTTGCCAATTACGGCAACCGAGCTGATTCCCTCATGATACTGAATAATAGATGCCATATTAATTGCACCTATTTCTGTTATCAGTAGTCATAATCATTTGATTTGATAGAACTTATTCGGGGTTTTTGAAAGAGGCCGGTTATGGTACACAGGCCTTACTTCATATTTGTCATTGCCTTTGCAACACGCTTCTGGGCTGCTTGCACTTGAGGATCCCTCATGTAGGGCATTATCTTCATGAATGATCCAGCCATCCGCTTTCCCACTTCTTCCGCTTTTTCTCGAGAGGCCTTCAATGCTTCCGGCTGATTATTTTTATCCTTTAATTCCGGGTATTTTTCCGTCATCTCTTTCAATTTTGGACCAAGGACTCGCATGCCGTCTGCGAAACGGTTCATGGCTTCGGCAACCGTTTTGGCGCCGGTGGCCTTTTCAAGAGACCCCACATACTCTCCCATGAGCTGAACGAATTTTTCATTCAGCTTAACACAATCACCATACCTATTTCCACCACAACCTACCGCCAAGAACAACAGAGCAAACACAAAGATAGCCGAAAAAAATCGCTTTGTCATTTCTCCTCCTTAACCTAACAATCTGGTTGATTCTACAATTGACAAATTCCCTCAGCCTAACCTATGAACTTTTTGACCTTGTCGGCCGTATCTTTCAGTTGCTTGGCTTGTTTTATGCCGGGAACCTGACCAATAACTTTGTCCGTTACCTTCTTTCCAAGCGAATCGGTCAGAGTTCCCCCCAGAGATTTAGTCTCTGCTGAGGAATCTTCAGTCTCCTGCGCATCTCCTTGGCCTTCTTCACCCTTTTCCGCCGGCTTTCCGCTTGCGCTTATCTCCTTTTTGACATTGCGTATTTCCTTAAGCGTCTGGCCAAGACCAGAGCCAATGCCGGGAAGCCGCTTGGCCCCGAATATGAACAAGAGAATCAAGGCAATAATGAGAATTTCCGGTACCCCTAATCCAAACATAAAAGGCCTCCTTATGTACAAGTCACGTAAGTTCTCGAAAAGTTCGGGTTATACGATTAATATAGACCATACCCATGGTTATTGAGAAGCTGACAAGTCACGCCTGATTACAATACTTCCAATCCCCTTGGGTCTATTTCCGCCTCTAGCAGTGCGGCATCCTCCCTTCGAAGGAGTATATCTTCCCATAAGGGTCTTAAATTTTCAATATCTTTTTCTAAACCCAAAGCCCAAAGGCACCCTCCGCCGCCAGCCCCTGCAAACCTTGCCCCACAGTTGTGAGACAAAGCACTGTCTAGGAGAGAATCTCCCACTTCATCAAATACATAAGGCGTGATTTCTCGCCTGATTTCCACTTCTCTATTCATGGCATGTACGGCAGAAGCCCAATCTTTTACACTAAGGGCTTTAACAAATGTCTTCGTGGTGGTTACAATCTCGGCCCAAAGATGCCTATTGTTGCCTGTTACAAACTGATGAATCCATTCCCGGTTGATGTCATCAGACTTGTGAGGTACCCCACAATAGGCAACCAGAAGGTGTTTCTCAAGCGTCTCGTAGTCAGCCTTTGCCAATACCTCTCGTCCTCTAAAAGGCGGATCAGTGGGATCAGAAGGCCAATACCAGGCATGAACTCCCCCATAGGCCGCCGCAAGATGGTCCTGAAGACCGCAAGGCATGCCTGCAACAGCCTCCTCAATGGCGTGTGCAGCGAGTACCGTTTTTTCTTGGTTTATCCGTCCGCCCAGTGTCATGGAAAGTGCACCCATCAGGGCCACAACGGCACTGGAAGAACCTCCGAGGGCACTTCTTGTGGGTGATTCAGAGATAATGTTTATGTGCAATCCTTCCACACCAAAATAGGCGGCCACAGCGAACATGAGGCCCAAGGGAGAGTCAAAAGGCGCACTATCCGCGGGATGCACTTCACTTTCAAAACCCTGTGAAGACACCTTTACAACGCCAGGTTCATAGGGGCGTAGCCGGACCTTAGTCTTCAGATTCAGGGCAATGTTGAAAGTGCACGGAGAAAGGTGCCGTAACGGGTAGTAAAAGGTCTTGATATCAAGAGTGCCGCCACAATCAATCCTGCAAGCGGCAGAGGCATTGACCGGGTGAGACTCAAGAATCTTGCTGAGATTTCTCACGGTTTTTGTCCCCTTTTTCTGGACGTAATATTCCTACAAACGAAATAGGACTCACGCAAAGCGAGTATTCTTGATGCAAGATTAACACCATAAACACACAATCTGGATGGACTCGTAAAAAGTCAGATTTAGACGGTCTCGTGGGCACTATCCATCAAAGGCCTCTTTTCTCCTCTTCAATAGCGTCAATAATCCTATTTCCGATCTCCGGTATCTTTTCTTCAAGCCTTTCCCATGACGGGAGCTCTCTGGTGTCTATGTATTCATATTTCAGCCTGTCTTCCGCGGCTATAATAGCTTCCTGAAGGCCATGCCTGTTACACTCCTCAAACTCAGGGTTCATGGCCGTGTACCTTAAAAACATCGCGGAAATATTCTGGGGCACATCCAGAAGTTGTCCCACATTGATTATAGCATCAGCAATCACCTCATTGACAAATCTCTCTTCACCATCGCGATCGTAGTACAATCCATTGGCCTTGGCATTTTCCGCATATTTCTTTATCATCTCCTCTGCCACAGACTTATAGGTCAAGACCACATCCCGGAAGAAATGACTTGAAACTTCCAGCCCCTCTTCAACAATGAGGGCGTTTAGGAGGGTGGCGATAATGTCTGAGGACATCTTGTGAAGTCCTTTGTCAGGGTTAGATGACGAAATCTTCTGATGTTTATGGTCAAAATAGCCTCTGGTAAACTCGACTTGTGCTATCTGATTGGCCTTACGGTAAGCCTCAATAAGTGTGAGGATCTCAACGCCCCAGTTAAGCGAATATCTCATCCGTCTTAACAGGTCTATATTGATGGCAACCTCGCCGGAAAGTTGATAGTTAAAGAGCAAGAGAAAATCGATGATGTGAAGCATTTTATCTTCACCGCTGTCTCCGAACTTGCGTTTCAGCGCTATCAGTATTGGATCAACTAGGAGTCGCTTTACTCTGCCGAAGAATTGTTTCCCATCACTCCGGGCATAATAGGCCTTGGCAAATTGGTAGTTGAAGATCTCGATGGGATAGAAGAGTCGGTCGAGCTGCCTGCGTTTGAATGTTTTTATATCGGCATCCAGCAGACCGACAGAAGTGGCACTCAGAGCGATGGCAACACCAAAAGACATAAAAACATTTCGCCCCTTTCCCCGCTGGGTCAAATCAATCCCAGCCGATTCCAACAACTCGTACAACTGTCCGAAACGGGGACCGTCATTCCACTGGATCAAAACGTTAGTCAACTCAGTGTCAGTGATTATCTCCTTGAGAAGATCCACATCCTCTTTTGTGCCCGCGTCAACACCAATAATGATGTTGCTCAGATAGCTCGCTCCCTTTAATTCTCTTAGTATGTTTTCAAAGACAGGTCGATTCTCAGCGTTATTGAATTCTGAAGCCAAGGCTGGAATGATGAGTACGGGCTTTTTCCAGTGGGAAGACTGTGTCAGCTTTTCCAATAGATCATTGTCATCAGAAAGCTGATAGATGTTTGTTATCCTCGTGCTCTTTTGAGAGTAGTCAGACATTGCAGTAATCTCCTAGCTTAAAGTCCCGAGTGAAGTCCCGGTTGCATTGACTCTATCGTCGGGTGTCGCCCCGAAGAGAGGTAGCTACTTCTTTATTCATATCTTATTCCATTACTGACTTAACGCCAACGATGAGAAGTTCCGGATAACACGCTCGAAAGTCTGAAATACTAAAAGCCGCTATTAAAACATGAGAATTTTAAGATGCCTCAGTTTTAGGCATCCGCTCCATCATTTTGTTCGGCTGGCAAGTCGTTTATCCAGAGCTCAGATTCACTTAAATCAATCTCATCTAACAAAACAAACACCATATCCATGTCTGTCGGCTTTTACAGATCTAAACAGAGCATCATTCAGGAGCGGCCTGAAAACCCCTTTTTTAATCAACAAGGAACAATCATAGACTTTTTGTAACTATTCAGAGTATTTCCTTCAATTGCTACCATCTGCATAAAGAAAGATTTTTTTAGTATTATTGCTGAATGTGACAAGAAGCCTTTTCCCTGCCATCGACTCAACGTGCTTTATTTTTGGATAGCTTTCCATAATTTTCTCCATTATTCCAATCCTGGATGTTTCTTAAGTTTTTGTGTTTTCCATAATTCCATCAAATCATCCTAGCTTCCTGTTATTATTGGGTTTGAGACACTATAAACCAATAATGAGGAGGTTCCCAGATGGTAAAACTCAGGAAACAAAATACCAAGAAAAGGCGTAATGGTAAAGACTTTAATGGAAATGGCATTAAGGCCAGGAAAATCACTGCCATACCAGCCGGCAATAAAAGGTTTATTGAAGATGAGTAAATGTTGATAGCATCACTATTGATGAGCAGCGACTACGTGTACAAGTACCGGTTAAGAGGGCTTTGTCCGGGGCATTAGGACTTGGCTAATAACCACATTAATCCTGCTATCAGGAGTGCCTACCTCGGTGTAGCGCCGTCTCGCCAACCCTAGTCGTTCCTTTTCGTCCTGTGTGACGCTTTCTTTTGGATTAAAACTACAGATACAGCACTTGCTGTCATCTTTGCATGCTGTGCAAATTGCTCCGTGAAGTTACAGCCCCTCTCCCGCTCGTTTCGAATTCAACCTTGAGCGCTATCTTCTCCTGCGAACCTTGTCTGTCCCGTCAAATGCCTGTGTGCTCATATTTAACAAGAACAAAAGACAACTAGCAAATTTACCCAAAACGGCTTTGAGCTGTTTTGGGTAAAAAGTTGTTGTTAAGAAACTGGGGGTAGTTCACAAGTTATGTCGAGTTTAGCCGGAGAAATTACCCAAAATTCTATAGTAAAGAAGCATCACAATCGTCTAGTGTACGGTGAAGAAGCATCCAGAACCTTAAACCAGGATACCGTTCATAAGATACTCAGGCTTGTCATTTTTTTGTTTTCGCCGGATTTCACATTTAACAGATACGGTCTTTAGTTGATTGAGTTTCTTTCGAACTATTGGATGAGGATAGACACGAAGGATGATCGGGCAGAGAGGCCGTGTTAGGGTTGAGGTTGTGGATGAAGCCTCCTTTAAATCGTGAAGGTGGAGGCCAAGCAGCTGTTTCAAGAGCATTGGCAATAGACCCAATATCATTTAGTGTACAAACCGACAGCTACGTTAAAATGCAAGACGGATGCCCTGTTATAGGATGCTTTTTCTGTTATACTACTAAAGCTCCCCGTTTTTTTCAGGCAGCTTAACTCCCGAACACCTTCAATTCCAGACCTAGCATTGACCCGATCATCGGGTGTCGCCCCGAAGAGGGGTAGCTACTTCTCTCTGCTTAGAGTGAGTTTTTACACCCTCATCCCAAACCTGAATAAGATAATCCTTGTTGTCTTCAAAGGTCTGCGCTTGCTGTTCCACCAATTCCTCGGCTTCACTTGAACTCATCTTCTTGGTTTGGTTAATAAAGGAGGCCACACGGCCGAGGTAAAGGGGAGTGACCAGATTTACTAGTTTGGTGCGGTTGTCTGTCCATCTATGAAAGGTCGCTGCCATTTCATAAAGGACGAAAACCCACGTTTTTTCTGGCATGATGAACTTAGTCTTCGCCTTGATTGCACACTTTTTGAGTGCTTCAAAGCACTCCGGACAAAATATGTCCTTATACAAACCCTTAAATTGACGAAAACCGGTCCTGTACTCAGAGACCAAACGATCAAGATCAACATGAATGGCTTCAGGCTCTTTAAACTTTTCCAGTCCGAAGGTGGGTACACTCCGGCTCCCTTTGACGGCCTTCCACCATGCCTCATTTTGTTCCATGAGGACAAAAAGGGTATGGACCACCTGTTGAAACATAGAACCAAGGGATTCGGAAGGATCCTTTGCGTCATGGATCTTGGCGCCCAGGTTGGATTGGCATATCTTGAAATTGTTGGAAATCGCATTAGTTGTCATCCAAACATCTATGCCATAGCGGGCAACATCGGTGTCCCAAACATCCTGTTCAATATAGTGTGCTGCCAGCTCACCAACAAAGGCGAAGTCTCCGCCGATAGGTTGACGGATGCGCAGCCCATAAAGAGTTCGAGTCAGGTTATAGACAATGTTATTGGTGATAGTTCCATCGTATTTGTAACGTGAATAGACCGGACAAACAAATTCGTACTCATTTTCCAGGATCGGTTCCAGAAGGTACTTGACCCAGTCGTTGGTGATGGAACGCAGATCCGAGTCGACTACCATGCAGGCGCTAACCTTCAAGCGCTTAGCTGCCTCGAAAATAGATCGAAAAGCCGACCCTTTCCCCGCCGGGCCCCTGTATATGGAAACAACCTTTTCTTGCCATGGCTTGATCTCAAAGTCCTTTGCCACATCTCGAGTATCATCTGTGGAACCACCATCAGCAATAAAAATCACGCACCTTCTGTCCCTGTAATGCTTAGCAAGTCCATGGCTGACCATGCGAACTACATGACTAATGGTGTTTTCGTTGTAATAACACGGTATCCCCACAAGGATATCCGCTGATTCAATTTCTTCCAGTCGTTTAGACGTATAAGCCCTTATGGCAGAATTGTATTTCATTAAATCTCCTATCTTCTCTTTTAATAGCGTCTGGTGCGAATTATATTCTAGACCAGCCACAAGCCGAGTATCCCAGAAATCAGATACCCCAAAATGCCAAGCGCCGGAAAGCCGAAAAGGAGAGGCCCGGCACCCGTAGTGATAATCATAGACGAGCCAATAATCATCGCCGCGATAATGACTCCAAGGGTGAGGCGGTTAAAGGTGTTCTCCATCGTATTTCTGAGCCCTCCAAGGTTCTCGTGCTCAAAATGTATTTTCAACTCCCCTAAAGGACTTTGCAGGTTTTTTTCGATCAGTTCGTGGATAGTGACAACTTCTACGGGAGCAACGTCATCTTGAAGTTTGCTAAGCTCTGTTACAAGGGCCCGTGGCAACAGATCCGGTCTTAGGCTCATAACCTGCCCAAGCTTAACAAAGGTCGGACCCAAGTCCTCTATGGCAAGGCGGATTCGCTCATAAGTGCCTAATTCCTGATCCGCCCTGTGAATCCTTCTTATGATTGGTGTGTCGGATAAGTCCAGCCGTTGTACCAGATCGTCAAACCCATATTTCATCAGGATCATGACGATATCTTTAAAGCGTCCAAGGCTGGCAATACGCCTGATATCCATATTATTATTTATCCGCACCGCCGGAAGAGACCTCAATGGTTGCCACCCTCTTCTCCAGCTCCGCTACCCTATCTTTAAGCTCCTGCAACTTGTTTTGATTGCCAATGCCGAAAGCGTCTAATCCCTTGCGCACATTTTCTGTGACGGTCTTTTCCAAATCTTGCCATCGACGATCACCGGTCTCGATCAATTCATTGGTTAGTTTCTGCGCATCTTCCTTGCTTAATTTGGCTTCATTGACAAGCTTGCGACTTACCTCGTCAATCTTTTCCTTGGTTAAAAGTACCGCACCAAAACCAGCCAACAGACCTTTTTTAATTTCTTCCAACATAACGCACCTCCTTCTATAATGCTTAAGCATTTCATTTAAATCCCTGCCCCCCTGATCCCTTGCATCTTTCTAAGGCGAAAGCCGCAATCCTTATCATTCTACCAACTAGTGCCCATCCACGAATAGCTTATCCAATAATGGGCACTGGTGTAAGTTTCCAATTGAAGCTTTTGCTTCCCGGTAGGGAAGTTCACTATTTTTTATAGCTTCCTTTCAGCCCGCTAAAAAGGCGTGCATTCAAGGAAGCAGGCCGGTCAGAAATGAGCAATTTTTCGTAAGGTCAAGAAAAATAAGGGGTTGCGCGGAGGCGTACTTTAGTACGCTGCACAAGCAACACCGCAATTTGACGCAGAGATTGCGGAAAAGGGCCATTTCTGGATGGAATCCAACTAATATCATGCTTGCCAAGATCGGTCCATTACGATTTTTCAAAATTCTTATTATAATTTTGAGTATAATAGATTATAATGACATTAGGCGTTTGCTAAGGGCTCGTCACTCAATAACTGTCACATCTTGCTGGTCTTTGGGGCCGTCTTCTGCGTTGCTGGGTTGGTCACA
>RCNB010002787.1_pt1 | contig 12757 bp, 9 predicted proteins | sample 2041321 | NCBI WGS metagenome assembly RCNB01 (sample SAMN09708232, study PRJNA481090) | Marine sediment metagenome, whole genome shotgun sequencing project. | reverse complement strand
GCTTTTGAGCACAATAAACTTATTTATTATATAGGTGTTTTTGTTGCAGGATTGACAGCCTTTTATATGTTTAGAATTTACTTTGGAATCTTTTGGGGTAAAGAAAAAGAATATGAGCATAAACCAAAAGAGTCGCCATTATCAATGACATTTCCTCTTATGGTTTTAGCATTACTAAGTATTGTAGGTGGTTTTATTCCCTTTAGTGAATTTGTTTCAGCTGATAAAGCTGGCTTTGAAGCACATTTAAATTATCCTTTGGCAGCCATTGCTGTGGGTGTTGGTTTAGTTGGAATCATTCTCGCTTGGGTATTTTATAAAAAAGAAAATAATCTATCTGATAAATGGGCTAGCATTTTTGGACCTTTTTATAAATGGGCAAGTGATAAGTTTTATTTTGATGAAATATATTTATTTATTACAAAGAAAATATTGTTTAAGAGAGTATCTGCGCCAATAGCGTGGTTTGATAAAAAGGTTGTAGATGCTACCATGGAGGGCATAGGAAACAAAACGGTTTTAATTTCTAAAAAAATTAAAGGACTACAGTCTGGAAAAATACAAGATTATGCTTTTGCATTTGTAGGAGGAACTGTAATTCTGGCCTTAGTGTTTATTTATTTATGGACAAACTAAAAGATTAATATGGATATTTTATCACTTTTTATAGTAGTACCCATAATCACGATTCTAGCTTTAGTTTTTGCTAAAGGGTTGAAACAGGCTCGAATAGTTTCCATGATTGGGAGCATCGTTCAACTTGGGATGTCTATTAATCTTGTGTTTGCATATTTTGCTGAAAGAGCTACCAACAGTGATATTATGGTATTTACCAAAGACGTTGTTTGGTATAAAGAATTCAATATTCATTACAACATTGGGGTTGATGGCATTTCAGTCGCATTATTATTATTAACTGCGATTGTTGTGTTGGCTGGTGTTTTTATTTCTTGGAAAATGAAAGAATTGCCAAAGGAATTTTTCATTTCACTCATTGTGCTATCATTGGGAGTTTATGGCGTCTTTATTTCTATTGATTTGTTTACATTATTTCTGTTCTTCGAAATAGCTGTGATACCAATGTATTTGTTAATTGGTATTTGGGGCTCTGGGCCTAAAGAATATTCAGCTATGAAATTAACCTTAATGCTTATGGGTGCTTCAGCTGTTTTATTAGTTGGGATTTTAGGGATCTACTTTAATTCTAATGCAGATGGAGGTCCTTTAACTTTCAATATATTAGAGATTGCTCAAGTAAATATTCCAATAGCCGCACAAAAAGTATTTTTCCCATTGGTATTTATTGGATTTGCAGTTATAAGTGCTTTATTTCCATTCCATACTTGGTCACCAGATGGTCATGCTTCAGCACCAACAGCAGTATCCATGTTGCACGCCGGTGTTTTAATGAAATTAGGAGGTTACGGGGTTTTTAGAGTGGCTATGTATTTATTGCCTGCGGGTGCATTACATTGGTCTTGGTTCTTTATTATTTTAGCAGCTATCGGGGTAGTTTATGGGGCATTTTCAGCCATTAGACAAACGGATTTAAAATACATAAATGCGTATGCATCTGTGAGCCATTTAGGTTTGGTTCTATTTGCATTGTTAACCCTCAATAAAATAGCTTGGAATGGTGCAATTATTCAGTCATTGTCACATGGCTTATTAACTGCTTTGTTTTTTGCTCTTATTGGAATGATTTATGGCAGAACACATACACGAGATATAAGTAAACTAGGAGGCATGATGAAAGTATTACCATTTATTGGTGCTATTTATGTCATCACTGGATTGGCTTATTTAGGATTGCCTGGTTTTAGTGGATTTGTAGCAGAAATGAACATCTTTGTTGGCGCTTTTCAGCATCCTGATACGTTTCATAGAGTTCTTACTATTCTGGTAATATCGTCCATAGTGGTGACCGCTGTCTATATTCTGAGATTAGTTGGAAAAATAATGATGGGCCCTTTGGAAACTAATGAAGTTGATTATTTACCAAGAGCAACATGGTATGAAAGGACAGGAATTTTATTATTAATGATTCCTATAATTGGGATAGGTGTAGCACCATTCTGGTTAAGTGATATGATTATGAAAAGTTTAGAACCTTTCATTCATGGAGTATTATAATTTAAATAGAAGACTAAAATGAATTTTAGTAGCTTTTTATTAATGAGACAAGAAATTTTACTTTTAGTAATTATATTATTGCTGATTGTAGCTGAAATTTTTATACCCCATAATAAGAAAAGAAGCATTGTGCATTTGGCTATATTTTTGTTTGGAATTCATACCATTATTGGCTTTTTCGCAATTGAAGAAAGCAGTTTGTTCGGTGGTATGTTTCATACTAATGGATTAATTCATTTTTTTAAAAATATACTAAATGTTGGGGTGATGGTTTTATTGTTGCAATCAGCAGATTGGTTGCAAGAAAAAATTGTTCAACACAATAGAGGAACAGAATTTTTTGTGTTGTTGTTTTCTTCATTATTAGGAATGTATTTCATGATTTCTGCTGGAGATTTTCTAATGTTTTATTTAGGGCTGGAATTATCTACACTTCCCGTTGCTGCGTTAGCCGCTTATGAAACCACAAAACGAAAATCAAATGAAGCTGGAATTAAGTTAATATTATCTGCTGCATTGGCCTCTGGAATATCCTTATTTGGTATTTCAATGTTATATGCCACTACAGGGTCAATTTATTTTAATGATATCGCTCAGATTATTACAACAACTAATTTATCTGTATTAGGATTAATATTATTTTTTGCTGGCCTTTCATTTAAGATTTCATTAGTGCCATTCCATTTTTGGACAGCCGACGTTTATGAAGGAGCTCCAATAAGTATTGCATCATATTTATCAGTAATCTCAAAAGGGGCGGCTGTATTTATTTTAATGATTTTATTATTTACAGTTTTAAAACCTCTAATGGACATTTGGGAAGACATGGTTTATGTCATTGCAATTGTAACCATGTTTATTGGGAATCTATTTGCATTGCGTCAAAAAAACATGAAACGTTTTTTAGCATTTTCATCGATTGCTCAAGCAGGATTTATTTTATTGGGATTAATCGTAGGTAATCGATTAGGAGCTGCAACCGTGGTATATTTTGTTTTGATTTATGTGTTTTCCAATTTAGCGGCTTTTGGTGTTGTACAGGCTATTTCTCTGCAAACAGGAAAAGAACAGATGGAAGATTATGAGGGCTTATACAGAACCAATCCAAAATTAAGCTTGGTCATGATGTTGGCGTTGTTTTCTTTGGCAGGAATCCCGCCAGTTGCAGGATTCTTTGGGAAGTTCTTTTTATTTACAGCAGCCGCAAGTGAAGGATATTTTCTATTAGTTTTTATAGCGGTTGTTAATGTGACCATTTCATTATATTATTATCTATTGGTCGTCAGAGCTATGTTCCTAAGAAAAAGTGAAAACGCAATACCCTTTTTCAAAAGTAAAATTTATATGAGATTGGGGCTTCTTATTACTGTGATTGGTATTTTAATACTTGGTTTATACAGCCCATTGTATGATTATATTTATGAGTTGAGTAATATCTTTAATTAACAGATTATGGCATTGACAGGAAAACATATGTTTGGTAGTATTGAAGAAACACGAGTTACTTTTGTGGAAAAAGGTGTTACTGAAGACCGTTGTGCTTTTTTAAAAAAGCTACTGGAACATAACGGTTTTGTAGTGTTTGTTCAAGAAGGCAAAAAGAAAGCCGAAGAAGACCCGCAACTATATACCATTGGTGTTACAGACATGGTTTTTAATCCTACTATATGGATTTTTCAACGCCGATTACAAACGTTTGATGGCCATAAAGTCACTCAAGATTATTGGAATCAGGAAACAGAAGATACCGCTCCTCAATATTGGAATAATGGTGGGCCTAATGATTCTTTTTTGTAATGTCTTCTTTTATAAGGTTTTCTAATCTTTGTTTAGTACCACTACTGCCTAGCTCAACAGCTTTTTCCCAAACTTCTATTGTTTTTTCTTCGTCGTTGTTAGCAAGGTAACCATCACCTAAACTGTCATAACCGTTTGCGTAATCGGGAAATTCTTCAACATTGAGTTCAAATATTTTGATGGCATCTTTAATTTTATTGGTTTCCAATAGTTCATAACCAAGAGTATTGAGTTGCTCAACATCAAAGTTATAGGCATCAGGTTGTTCTGTTTTAAGTTTTTTATAAATCGAAATAGCTGAAGCGATACCATCAGAATTAATTACTGAAATTAGTCTTTCCCAAATTTTGGGCAGTTTATTTTTTCTTGCTATTTCTTCAATGTTGGCCCTTAACTCATTACCATTTAGATATTGTCCAGATAGAATAACTGCTTCGATAGTTGTAGTGTTTTTAATATCTACTAAAGGGTTTTTATTAAGTAAAACTAAGTTTGCTAATTTGCCCATTTCAACTGTACCAAATTCACTTTCCTTTTCCATAAAAATGGCTGGATTTAATGTTGCTGTTTGTAAGGCCTCTAAGGGAGAAAACCCTGCTTCTTCTACAAATATTTGTAATTCTTCGTGCAAGCTAAACCCTGGATAGGTATATGCGTTTGGATAGTCTGTTCCAGCTAGGAAATTTACGCTTTTGTCTTGTAGAAGTTTAAGGATGGGAATCATCTTATTATAAAATTCGGTTTCAAGTGCATATCTTTTTTTTGATACTTCTGACACAATTGAATCCTTTTCTATGTTCCAACCATTTAAAGCAAACTCAGGCATATAACTTATGCGTTCATTATCTGTATAATTTGGGTCATGATTTCTTATGACACCTTTGTTTACAGTTAAAGTAGGGCACATCCAACTTTTATTTTCAGACAATAAATTAATAGTGGAATTGAGTTTTTTTGGATTATAAGTACTAATTATATGTTCTAAGCGCTTATAGAAAAAATTACCATCAAATTTTGAATCTCGTGCATTATCAATTTGGAGTAATCCTTGTACGTCAGAACAATTGTCAAGAACACCAAAAAAATGCTCAAAACTCTTATGGCCTGCATTAATGGCTTCTTCTAAGCTTACTTTGGCGGGTAAATGTCCACTTACTCTAAGGTTTTGTTTTTTAGCTTCATCGATAATTGCTAAATAAACATCCTTTTCTAGACTGAAATATACTTTTATAAAATCTGCTCCTGATGCTTTTTGTTGTCTAACAATCTCACGCCCTTTTTCTGGGGAGTCTGCAACATCTGAGCCATCCCAAGTTGGAGAATTGCCGTCTACAATAGGCCCTGAATTATAAATTTTTGGTCCAATTATTTTACCGGTTTCAATTTCAGTTTTAATCTCTTTAATAGCTCTTAAATCTGTAAACATTTCTCTAATACCAGTAACACCATTTGCAATCAACAGAGGAAAGAATTCTTCATAAGCCCACCACGTGTGTGTATGCATATCCCAAAGCCCTGGAATGATGTATTTTTCATCGCCATCAATAACTTTTTTTGCTATATAGTTTACATTGTTTTCATGCTGAGTGATTGAAGTAATTTCTTCACCTTTCACAATTAAATCCATATTGAGATTTATGGTGCCAGTTTTTACATCAATGATGTTGACGTTGGTAATGATGAGGTCTCCTTCAATAGTTTTTGAGCAACTGAATAAACAGATTAAGCAATACAGAAGTATGATTGATTTATATAAAATAATTTTCATACTATTCTTTTTGAGGAGTATGTGAAACTTTACCATTGTTAATCACTGAAATTAATTCTTTTTTACTACTTGTTCTTTGGCTTTATTTAGCAAATCATCCAATTCAGTGTGATCGAATAAATTTCCGTTAATAATTGTTGCCCAAGTTGATTTAATGTTCTCAATGTCAATTAACGGATTGCTTTCAAGAATTACCAAATCTGCATATTTTCCAAATTCCACAGTTCCTAAAGAATCTATTTTGTTTAGGTAAAGTGCTGGGTTTAATGTAGCAGTTTGTATGGCTTCTAAATTTGTAAGTCCTGCATTGTTTAATTCAATGATTTCATCCAATAAGCTAAAACCTGGATACACATAAGGATTTCCTATATCAGTTCCCGCAAGAATAGGGACTTTAAGTTCAGCCATTCGTTTAACCATTTTTTGTTGGTCTTTAAATAATGACGTTAAGCTTTGTTGATAATCCGCTGGTGCGTATTGTTTAAAATCACGCAAACTTTGCCATTCATCAGATTCTGTCTTTGGAATATATTTAATCCCTTCATCCTGCTCAAATTTTGAAAAAGGTTCTCCACCATACCAAACTTTGCTAATAATGAGTGTAGGGCATTGCCATGTTTTGTTTTTGACAAATACTTTAAATAATGCATCAGCTTTTAAATTATTGTAGCTCGAACTAACTTCTTGAGCCATATCAAAAAGCTGCATTCCATCAATGCTTTTACTTCGTAAGCTATCTTCTTTTGAGGAGCAGGCAATGTGAATTCCTGTTAAATGTTCTATACTTTTCTGACCAGTATTTGAGGCATACATTGGAGAAATTGCCTTTGGAGTGTGTCCTGCGATATATAAGCCTTCATCCGAAGCTTCCTTGTTAAGAGCGTCAAAAGCTTCTTTGGATAGATTATCATATACTTTTACAAAATTAATTTCTGCATCTTTAATTTTTTTTACAAAGGCATTGGCTTCTGTTTGATTTACGACACTATCAGAATTGTGAATACGAGGTACTCCATCAACGAGCGTTCCAACTGCTCCAATTCTTGGGCCAATAAAAGAGTGTGTTCTTAATTCTTTTCGCCACTTAACGATGGAGTCCATCTGTTCATTTGGTTTTGTAAACATGTCTCTAACACCTGTAACTCCGTTAGCGATCATCAAAGGAAAATACCAAGTATTTGGTGGTTGAGGGTCATTATTGTTAAATATATGTACGTGCATATCCCAAAGCCCTGGAATGAGATATTTATCGGTGCCATTGACAATGTTTTCTGATTTGTAATTCGTGTTGTTTTTATGTTTAATGATAGAAATAATAATTTCATTATCTATTACAACGTCCATATTAGGATTAACATTACCAGTTTTTACATCAATGATGTTGATGTTGGTAATGATGAGGTCTCCTTCAATAGTTTTTGAACAGTTAAATAAACTAAGTGAATAAATTAGGCAAAAGCAGAAATATAAAGTTGATTGTTTCATTATTTGAATAAAATTATTTCTAAAGATAATAATTAAACCCTTTAAAATCAGAATTTTATAATTAACATTATTAGAGTCAGCGTTTATTCGGTTTTATAATCACTTAACTTTCTCGGGCCTTCAAGTACTGATTTTACGATTTGCAAAATACCATCTTCGCGTGTGGCTATATGCCATTTTATAAGAGAGATTTCCCCGTTTTCAATTTCAATTCCTGTAATACTCCGTGGATGTACACAGCTTCCATCATTAAAAAATGCAATATCACCAGGTTCAGAAAAGCGAGGCCTGTGCGTATGCCCTACAATGGTAAGTAAATTGTTGTTGTCTGCAATCCACTTTTTGATTCGACGCTCGACTTTAATTAATTCCTTATAATTTTTTGCAGGGCTCGTGGGATCTGCAATACCCATTACATTTAATGGTTTCCATAGAATTCTCACCAAAAAACGACTCCATCTCCAGAATATATAATTCCACCAATCAGCCTGATGTCCATGGGTTAAAAACAGCTCTTGACCTGTATTCTTATGTTTTAAAATCACCCCTTCATGGTATTCAATATCTTTAAATAATTCAACATCTTCACCAAGTTTCTCATCGAAGTAAGTGGATAAATGCTTTTTAACATAATCTGGATTGCGATAGACCATGTCGTGGTTTCCCCAAATCATATGCAATCTACAGCTGTTATGAAAAAGCCTTAAAAGCATATAAACATTTTTATGTGCAGAAAGAATAGAGTCGAAAGAGAGGTTCTCCCATAACTCATCGCCATCACCAACCTCGCAGTATTCAAAACCCTCAGCATAATAATGCTTTAAGGCATGAAAATAGATATTTCTATTATTTGCAAAATCGTCAGCAAAACTATTATCCCCTCGATGACAATCACTAAACAAAATAAACTTGCTTGAGTCATCAAAGTCAATAACTTTCGCATTTATATAAGCATGATCTAATCTGGATTTTGAAGACATTAAGTAAATGTAATTAAATTTCAATAAAAAATGCTCCCTGAATTTGAAGAGCATTTTTTAATTATGTTCGGTTAAGTAAACAACCAAAAGCGTCTTATGCTCTATTTAAAAGCATTTAAGCCTGTAATATCTAGTCCTGTAATTAATAAATGAATATCATGGGTGCCTTCGTAAGTAATTACACTTTCAAGGTTCATAGAGTGTCTCATAATAGAATATTCTCCTGTTATACCCATGCCTCCAAGCATTTGTCTTGCTTCGCGTGCTATATTAATAGCCATATCCACATTATTACGCTTTGCCATAGAGATTTGAGCTGTGGTTGCTTTACCTTCGTTACGCAGCACACCAAGGCGCCATGTTAATAATTGCGCTTTCGTGATTTCGGTAATCATTTCTGCTAGCTTTTTTTGTTGTAGTTGAAATTGGCCAATTGGCTTTCCAAATTGAATACGCTCCTTGCTATATCTAAGTGCTGTATCATAACAATCCATAGCAGCTCCAATAGCTCCCCAAGCAATACCATAACGTGCAGAATCTAAGCAGCCTAGCGGCGCACCTAGACCTGATTTGTTTGGTAGTATGTTTTCTTTTGGTACTTTAACATTATCAAAAATAAGCTCCCCGGTAGCACTAGCCCTAAGAGACCATTTATTATGTGTTTCTGGAGTAGAAAACCCTTCCATCCCACGTTCTACAATCAATCCATGAATACGTCCAGTTTCATCTTTTGCCCATACTATAGCAACTTGAGCAAATGGAGCATTAGAAATCCACATTTTCGCACCATTTAAAAGATAATGGTCTCCCATATCTTTAAAATTGGTCACCATTCCACTAGGGTTACTGCCGTGGTCAGGCTCGGTTAAACCAAAACACCCAATCCATTCACCACTGGCTAATTTTGGCAAATATTTTTGGCGTTGTTCTTCATTGCCGTATTTCCAGATTGGGTACATTACTAAGGAGGATTGTACAGATGCTGTGCTTCTCACACCAGAATCTCCACGTTCAATTTCTTGCATGATTAGACCATAGGATATTTGGTCTAAACCAGCTCCTCCATACTCTTCTGGGATATAAGGTCCGAAGGCACCAATTTCGGCAAGGCCGTTTACGATTTGTGTTGGGAATTCTGCTCTTTGGGCATACTCTTCGATTATTGGAGAGACATCTCGTTTTACCCATTCACGGGCTGCATCACGAACTAATTTATGTTCTTCGCTTAAAAGTTCGTCTAGATTATAATAATCGGGAGCTTCAAATAAATCTGGTTTCATTCGGTTATATTTTTTAAGATGAATTATCAAATTCTGAAGAATTCAACCTTATTTTATCAAAGATGTAATGATTGTCCAAATTTAAATAAAGGAACTGAAATAGATATCACTTTTAAGTGGAAAATATAGAAGATTTTATTTGTTTAAAAAATCTGAAAGTAATCTATGAAAATGATGTACGCCTTGTTCTCTAGTTGGCGAAAAGCGACCTGCTTTATAAAATGAAGAGCGGACACCTTTTTGTACATGTTCAACAACAAATTCATCTTCGCGCTCAACTTTTTCTAGCCCACTCCCTGCTCCTTTATCTAGCTTGGATGGGTCGTAAACGTAAGTTATAAAAGACACTTTTGTTCTGTTAATACCCAATGGTTTTACTATGTTAATCGATAATCCCCAAGGATAAAAATTGAACATCATATTTGGGAAAACCCAGTAGTAATAGGCAGCAACATTTTTACCATAGTCTAAATGGTCTTCAGGCAAATCAAATACTTCGGTTGCTTCATCAGTATACCCAATCTGTAAATTGCAATACTCATAAACTTCAGTTTTATAACTGCCATAATCTAAAACAGCATTTAAATCGTCATGTACAAAAGGCACGTGAAATCCTTCCAAATAATTATCACAATACAAAGCCCAATTGGCGTGTACTAGAAAGTCTTTGTTAAATGATGCATCTAATAAAAATTCGTTTAGTGGTAGAAATCCAATTCGCTCATTCATTTTATCAATAACCTGCTGAAAATTGAATGATGGATTTAATCCTGCAAACAAAAAGGGTCCCCATTTCTTCAAGGGGAAACGGTGTAAGTTATCACATGGTCTAGGGAAATCTTGGGCCTCTTTGAACTCAGGCATATACTCAAATTCACCTTTTAGGTTAAAGCACCTACCATGATACATACACGTTAGTTTTTTCGATTTCCCAGAATGTAATGCCACAATATTGCCACGGTGAGTGCAGACGTTTGTTAAGCAGTTAATATTGTCATTCTTGTCGCGTGTTAGTAACATAGGTTCTGTCAAGAAATCATCTAATAAAATAAATGGATGCACAGATTCTGGTTGTCTTACTAAATTTTCATCACCTACCCATTGCCATGAATTCAGAAACACTTTTTCTTTTAAGGCTTCTAAAACGCTTTGGTCTTTATAAAAAGCAGCTGGAAGTGTTTCTGCTTTTTTTATATCTGAGTTAATGTTGAATTTTCTGACCATGAATTAATTAATTGTATATTTAAATCCTGCCACCTAATTTACATAATTAAACCGTATCTCTTTTTTAAAACAAATTGAATGAGTTTAAAGCCACAGAAAATTGGGTTGATTACCACAACATCTTTGGTAGTTGGAAATATGATTGGAGCAGGTATTTTTTTATTACCAGCATCATTGGCAGGTTATGGAAGTATTAGTATTTTGGGCTGGCTGTTTACAGCCGCGGGAGCATTAATCCTTGCTAAAATATTTAGTAATTTCAGTAAAATTATTGTCAATAAAAGTGGAGGACCTTATACCTACTCAAGAGCTGGTTTTGGTGATTTTATAGGATTTTTAGTAGCCTGGGGTTATTGGATATCATGTTGGGTAAGCAATGCGGGTCTTGCATTGGCCATAATAGGAGCAATGAGTATCTTCTTTCCATCATTAAATACTGAACCCGTGTTAGCAGTAGGTGTTGGATTAGGATTGATTTGGGTTTTCACTTGGATTAATTCAAGAGGGATAAAAGAGTCTGGGAGGATTCAAGTAGTTACTACTGTTTTAAAACTATTGCCCTTGGTGTTAATAATAATATTGGGCGCCTTCTTTTTTAGTTTGGATAATTTTCCAGATTATAATTTAACTAGTGAAAGCAATTTTGCTACTTTTCCAGTAGTAGCAGCATTAACTTTGTACGCTTTTTTGGGTATTGAATCTGCAACTATACCAGCAGAAAATATTGAGAATCCAGAAAAAACAGTACCAAGAGCTACTATGCTTGGTACCATAATAGTGACCTTAGTCTATGTTTTGGGAACCGTAGTTTTATTTGGAATATTACCTTTAGAGATATTAAAAAATTCACCTGCACCTTTTGCTGAAGCTGGGAAAATAATAGGAGGTGAATATGCTGGTTATTTTGTGGCAGCAGGAGCCGCAATTTCTGGTATAGGTGCTTTGAATGGTTGGATTTTAATAACGGGACAATTACCTATGGCTGCGGCTAATGACAAAATGTTTCCTAGAGTGTTTAAGAAAGAGAATAAAAACGGAGTGCCATATATGGGGTTAATTATAGGTAGTGTCTTAAGCTCTGCTATTATGCTTTTAAATTTCACTGATAGTGTGGTGGATCAGTTCACATTTGTGGTAAACCTAACGGTACTTGCATGTTTGGTGCCATATCTTTTTGTTTCTGCTTCTTACATAATAATTATTATTGACAAGAAACTGCACTATAATAATTTTATTAAAACATTTGTATTAGGAAGTTTAGGTTTTGCATATTCGGTCTGGGCAATTTTTGGTTCAGGATCAGAGACCGTATTTTATGGGTTCTTATTATTATTAGCAGGAATTCCTTTCTATGTGTTAATGCAATGGAATAAACGTAAAAAATAAATGAAGACAACACACCATTCAGAATATTTAAAGTTAGAATCTGTGTATTTAAAAACAGCAAAGAGTGCATTTGTTTCAGATATTCATTTGAGTGAACAATGGAAAGGCTTAAACTATTTGTCAAGACCAGATTTTGATGAGGCCAATGATGAATACAAATCGTTTGAACAATGTTTAATTGATAAAAATGTTGTATTACATTTCTTTCCTTATGAAGAGCGTGTAAAAATTGATTCGATATATTGTCGAGATGCATCAATTGCTACCGATTTTGGAATGATTATTTGCAATATGGGAAAGGGCGGAAGAATTACTGAGCCAAAGGCACATTTTGAAGTATACAACAATAACGATATACCTGTTCTTGGTGAAATTAAAGCACCAGGTACTCTTGAAGGTGGCGATGTAGCCTGGCTGGATAAAAAAACATTGGTTGTTGGACATACGTACAGAACCAATGAAGCTGGTATTTCCCAGTTAAAAGCATTATTAGAACCCAAGGGGATTGATGTAATCGTTGCAGAATTACCACATTATAAAGGCAAGCAAGATGTGTTTCATCTCATGTCTATTTTAAGTCCTGTGGATAAAGATTTAGCTGTGGTATATTCACCTTTAATGCCTATTAAATTTAGAAACGAATTATTGAATAGAGGATTTGAATTGGTTGAGGTTCCTGAGGAAGAGTTTGAATCAATGGGATG
>RCNB010001951.1_pt1 | contig 12760 bp, 11 predicted proteins | sample 2041321 | NCBI WGS metagenome assembly RCNB01 (sample SAMN09708232, study PRJNA481090) | Marine sediment metagenome, whole genome shotgun sequencing project. | reverse complement strand
ATTGAATTCTGAGGTAAAAAAGCACGAGTGTTATAAATAATGAAGATTGGAATATACAATATTATATTTATACTCATAAGCACTTTAGTAAGTGCTCAGGAGCTTTCACCCAGGCTTATGGCTATGATGCCCGTAAAGTCCAATATTGCTATTGTAAATACAACTTATACCGATGGAAATATATTGGTTGATCCTGTATTGCCCATAGATGGCCCAAATGCTTCCCTGTTTATTTTTGGAGCAGCATACCAGAGAAGCCTTAGTATTTTTAACAAATTAACTAAGATAGATGCATTTATACCTTATGCTACTGGAAATTGGGAAGGGCAACTCAATCAGGAAGATCAGACAGTATCTCGCTCTGGCTTGGCAGATCCGCGTTTCAGAATCCACATGCTCCTGATAGGAGGTCCTGCCCTTAGTCCAGAAGAGTTTGCAACTCATGACTTAAAAAAGTTTAAATTAGGAGTACAATTCAGATTTGTGGTGCCATTGGGCCAGTATGATCCTAATAAATTGATAAATATTGGTACTAACCGCTGGACCTACAAATTTGCGGTGGGAACTTCCTATAAATTCAACAAATTTAGATTGGAATCGTATATTAATTTATTTGTTTTCAGTACCAATAAAGATTTTTTTGGCGGGAATAGTTTGCAGCAAAAATCAATGGGGGTCCTCCAATTACATGGAATTTATTTATTTAGCAAAGGACTTTGGGCATCAGGTTCTTTAGGCTGGACCAGATTTGGCGGGATTTTAATCAATGATGAAATCAGTCAGGATGAACAAAGAAATTTACGCCTGGCGTTAAATATATCCTACACCTTTAAAAATGGACATGGTTTAAATTTTTCTATTAATAGAGGAACGTTTACCCGCTATGGGGCAGATTTTGATTCAGTGGGCTTAACCTATCATTATTTGTGGTTAGATAAAACTAAAAAGAAGTGAGGTTCACTAGTTAGTAATTAATAATGGAGCAATTTTATGGGGTGGTTGTAACCATTTTAGCAGGGCAATATTCAAGCTTAGTCAATTAGTGAACTTTCACTGCAAAACAGAGCAGGCTAACAAATGTTAACCTACTGTGCTTTTATATAAACTTATTTTATCATCTATTACATCCAATCAGATCTGTCAAAGTCTGAGTTGTATTTTATGGAAATCAAAGCGTAGTTTTTCTACATATAATATCAATTATGAGATCTCCTTCAATTTTAAAAGTGCCTCCGATTTGGAGTTCACATCCAGTTTTAAATATATATTCTGAATATGAAAATTTATAGTGCTTGGTGTAACAAAAAGCTTGTCGGCTATCAGCTTATACGTCGCACCCTGGCACAAATAATCAATTATTTGGTTTTCTCTTTCTGAAAAACTATTATATGATTTTCTGTGAAACATAGAAATCACCGCTTTGACAATGTCATTGCTCATGGTGGCACCTTCATATTTGATAGAATTTAGGGCATTGTACAATCTTTTCTTGGTCACAGGTTTTGTCAGATAACCATTTGCCCGATTTTTAAAAGCCCTTTTGATAAGCTCAAAATCATTCTGGGCACTTATCATAATAATTTTTACATCAGGATCCTTTTTTCTAAACATTCCGATTCCTTGAATGCCACATACTTCGGGCATAGATACTTCAGAAACAATTATATCGGGTAATACATTTTCATAATCTTCTAAGGCGTCCTCTACGGAAACATAAATGCCTTGAAGGGAATAATCCTGGTAGGTTTCAAAATAGTACCTGTATGCCGCATGAAATAGGCGGTCATTATCTAAAACAATTATTTTAAGGATATTTGATTTCATATCTATTAGTATTTTGGGGTTGAAAAATATTAAAGAAATAAGAAATTAAAATATTGAAAAAGAGCAAGTTATTACGGATAAATCATTGCTCGATTAGCAATTTTTTAAACCATAGCAAATGGGGATGTATACTAGATATGGATACTAGCCATCAATCTCTTTCAATGAAATCAAATTTGATGTTAAAGCCTCAAAACAAGAATTATCTGTTTTAGGAATTAGGAGCACCATTGAATAGAAATACATCCAATCTTGTTAACCTTATGAGGACCTGAATAATTCCAGAACCTGATAAGATAAAACTAGAATAAAAACTGTATTTACTATACTTTAAATGGGAGCTTCTTTTAAGAAGTTTACGGGATGAGCTCTTGTTTTTGGCCTGCAGTGCGGGCTACTTTTGGGGTAATTTTGAGTCTGCATATTATGGGGTTTTGGGGGTTGAGCGATTGTTATTCTGTTACTTTTATATTTTAAATATATATAAAAAATAGAAAAGCACTGATATAACGTAAGTATTTTCGTTCAAATGCAAACCAACTGGTCTGTAATTTTAACCATTTTTACCACTCTTAAATTACGAAAGTCGCTGAAATAGAGGAGTTTACGGCTAAATGGACTTTCCCAAAACAGATCTATACGCATTCATTGATATAAACTAAAATTTTAGAATATAATTTGAAAGAAGGCCTAATCGCTAATGACTCATGATTAATTACACTTGTTATAATTCCATAAGTAGGACACACAATTATTTATGGATAAATAAATTACAAGTATAACAGACAACTTATTTTATTGTTCTTATTGTCCTTGAAAAATCATTAATCTTCATACATAAGATCAGCAGTTGCTGGGGGATTGTCAACTTGCATAATCCACTTTTCATCATTATATTTTCCATTTAAATGAGAAACATAAGCGATTTCGGCTTCTTCCTTAACTTTAAAATCAGCCAAATAAACATAATACAAACCATTTTTCTTGTTGTAAAATTGTTTCGCATTCAACCCCTGTTCATTCAGCTGATTCATAAAAGCATTTAAATATTTTTTGTTTTTATATACATTGACGATAACATAATAGCCAGATTGAACGCCAACATCTGTTAGATTACTAATTTTAATGGGAAGCTTAATATATTCCTTGCGCTCCGCTTCAGATAGGCTATTATTAGATGTTTTAATTTCCAGGTTCTTGGTAGTTTTGAACTCTCTGTCGTTCGTAACCATTACTGTGTTCTCCGGATTGTTGAAATCCTGTAAATTGGATTTAATACTATTTTCAACATCACTTCGCAAAATTCTTACTATCATTTCGAACTTTTTCTCGAATTGGGAGTTACGCGCATTCTCTATGGAGTCCTGTCTTAATATTAGCTCGTCCAAAATTAAACGGTTTTGGTAAGCAAGGGTATTGGGATCTTCCTCTTGTTGAATTGAATATGCCACAAGTGTAGTTTGAGGCGCATTTTTTACATCTTTATTTTTGCTTGCAGATGATTTATTTTTATCTGCGGTTGATTTATTTTTATCACTGGTTAATTTAGCTATTTGTGCTTCGTACTTTCTGGTAAGTTCGTTTATCTGATTCTTCTTGTCTTTATTTTGATTCTCCTTTAATTGTGCTAGTTGTTCTTCATAATTTTGAACAATTTCATCAATTCTGTTTTCTTCTGATTTTACTACATAACCACCCAGAGCGGAAGGTTGATTTTTAAATGTATAGGCCAATGATAATTCATGATTCCAGCCAAATGCCGCATCCTGATCCATGAAATTCTTTTCTACCAAATACCCAAGAGATAACTTTTTACTAAGATTAAAACCTATGCCCATTGATATGCCATAAGTATCATCCAGAGTACTTTGAAACCAGCCATATTTAGGTAATTCAAGGATAACTGCTCCTACATATGACAGACTCCCGTCTATATTTTGGCCTAATTGTACAAGTGGCATTAACCTGGCGTTGGCCAATAAACCTGAATTGGTCATAAATGCATGCGTATATTGTAGAGATGCTTTAACAGTTTTGGTATTAAAACTCGTTAAAAATTCATTAGTGGTCTGACTGTATCTGATAAGATCAGCCGCGTAGATTCCGACATCAAAATTACCATATGAGAATGTAATTCCCGGTTGTATAGCTATCTTATTTTCTAATTTTGCTTCCAGAATTTGCGGATCGTTTTCAGTAGCAACCACACGGTTTTTATCCAGTCCCAGGCTGTAATAGGTAACGTTGGCACCAAATGTTAATTTACTTTTCGAACCCAATTGCACAGAAGTGGCGTAATTTGCATTAAATCCAAACTCCTGGATAACACCTATTCGTTGGCTGTAAACACCTATACCCAAAGCGGTATGATCATTAAATTTATTGCTAAATCCCAGATAGTAGTTTTGATTATTGTCTTCAAAAGCAGCATACTGATTTCGATGCAGAATATTCAGATAAGATTTGTTTTCCCGAACCAATGAAAATGTAGGGTTTATTAAGAACCTATTAAAAAACAACTGATTGTGATAGGCAGTGTTTGTACTTAGATCAGAGATTGCTTCCTGACCATAAGAAGCTTGAATACAGAGAATCAGGGAAAACACTTGAAGTACGAATACTTTCTTAAATATGGAGGTGTTACAGTTCATCTGATTGAAATTTAAATTTTATTCTGATTACTTATAATCCGATTTATACTTTTTTAAACTAGTGCTGATCGGGTTGGATAATTCGAAAAATTTCTTTTAAACTAGGCGTATTCTTTTCTGAATAGTTGTTTTGAAATAATCGATCCTGTGGCTACCAAATTGATAATTGGTGTGTGACCATTTGGTTTAAGTTATAGCTCCGCTATACCTTTAATCATCGTCATAAACAGAGCTTGCGAAATTTACTTTTACGTCATTGCTAAAAACTTCTGCAAAGTTATATCCGCCATTTTCCTCTTGTTTGTCTTTTTTGGGACTCGAAAAAGAGAATGCCACTTGCTGAGTGGTATCTTCAGCATTCCCGCGATTAGACATGACATAGCCCATTCCATTTCCGGTAAGGGAAATTGCAAAATCATCTTTATCGCTATTAATAGGGCTACCTAAGTTGACAGACCACCCCACTTTTTTATTAAATACCTGTACCATAAATACATCCAGTCCACCGTGGCCTTTATGACCATCTGATGCAAAAAACAGGGTAGAACCTCCTGCGAGATTAGGATATAGGTCGTTCTTTTTTGTATTTACTTTTTCACCTAAATTCTTTGCAACACCTATGCTTCCATCCTTATTTATTGCAGACACATAGATATCGTATTTTCCAAAAGTACCTGGCATGTCTGAGGCAAAAAATAATCGTTTCCCGTCATGAGTAACTGTAGGGTGCATGCTGGAGAAATATTTAGGAGATAATGCAACTTCTTTAATATTTTCCCATTGTCCATTTATCTTTTCCGCCCTGTAGATTTTATGAACTAATTGTTTTTTAGAGAAAACACCATACTTGGGTTGTATATAACTGGCTTTACTAAAATAAGCGGTGTTCCCATCTGCCGTAACCGTAATTGGAGTTTTATAGGCGTTTTTGTAATTAAATGTTTTATCGTTTAGGACCACTAAATCATTTTCCCCTTCCAACACCTGTTGTGCCAGGTCGGTTAGTGATTCATTGATATTGTTTGATAAACCCTTTACTGAGTTTTCTTGATCGGCTAATGACTCATTTATGCGATATTCGGCCTTAATTTGTGCCAACCAGTTTTTGTTATCATTGGTGCCGGCTATATCTGATCCGGACGTCTTTTTCAATGCGTATTGATAACGTTCAGAGTAACCGGAACTGAGGATGCCATCTTCACTGATCGCTATCAGTTTTTTATACCAAAATACAGCCGTCTCGTAATTTTTACTTAAAAAATTGGCATTGCCCAGATCTTCGTAAATTTGTCTGTCGGCATACCCTAAGTTTAATAACTCCTGATAATTAGTCGCCCGTTTATTGGCTTCATAAATATCCGGATTTACAGATTTGGAAAGCTTAGGATTCTGCGCATACGATGAATAGCAAAAAAACGTTATGATACATCCTAAAGCTACTTTGTAGGTTAAAGCATTCTTCATAGGTCAAGATATTGGGTTATTAATACTCCAAAGATCACAAAATGTTTGGAGCTATGACCTAGCAAAAATTCATAGGTTTTCGATAAATAGAGTCATTTATCGGACGAATGGAAGAATAATGGGGGCTGTATTTCTATTTTAAAGTATTTCTTAAGCCTTGCTATGATTGGGTTTAAGTGCAATTTTGGTTTGAAAAAATGTTATTGTTCATTTTTTGGAAAGAAACTTCCTGAAATCTGTTATTTTTTGAAGAATTGAGAGAAAAATCATTTTTTTTAACATAAAGTACATGTCTTTTAAGGTGTAATTTAAAGTAGATATTTAACTTGGAGCAGGCTATTTTAAGGTTTGATAAAGGTTAACCAGATCTGCCTTTGCTACTAACATAAAAGATAGAAAATAAACAAACTTGCCTATCTTTATAAAATACATCTCATGAGAATAACTTCATTTATAGGATATTATTGTCAACAACTATTTACTTAAAGTACTTTTATCACTACCCAGGAACCTTCTGAATAATCCATACCATTACTAATATTAAAGACATTGTATGATACATTATTGGATTACAATCATCAAAATTTTAGTTCTGCGCAATTTCCAAAGCTCCGTAGAAGCGGGACAAACTATCAAACGTACATTTAAAGTTAGACTTTTTGATTGTGATGGTCTTCGCGTGATGACTGCATGGAAATACCCGGCATATATGGATTTTATGCGTTGGGAACTCATTGCCAGATCAAAATTATACAGGGCAATAGTAAAAAGGGGGCTTGCACCAACGCTGGGATCTCAAAAAATTATTTATAGGAAACCCCTGAAACTGTGGACAAAGTTCGATGTTATCCTGGAAACAGCCGGCTGGGATGATAAGTGGATATATCATATTCATAATTTTGAGCAAGATGGAGAACTTAAAGCAATAGGAATAACCAGGGCCCTCATTTGGAAAAGAGATGTGCCAAGTATTCTTTCTGAGATTATGCAGGAAGTGGGCATATCACAAATAAAAGAACCTCATTTATGGGTCAAAGAATTGTATGCCAAAGACAAGGAGATTATTACTAATAATCAACCAAAGACGGAATTTCGAAGAATTTAAAATTTCTTATGCGTTTCCATATGATGTTGCAGTAGCCCGTTTAAACTTTCTAGATATTCTTTTAATGCTGCAACGTCAATATTAGGATGTTTGGAAGTGGGAATGGTCATTGGGTTTTCATCTAAAAACTGATAAAGCTCCGGGTATTCGGTCTCCATCTTTGTGGTAAGCTCGGTAATTTCCATCAAAACAGCCCTTAGTGTTTTCATAACCCAAAGTTTGGTAAATCTAGCCAGTTCCTAAATTATAGGGAATGACCTATATCAGTTTAATATTAGCTTATTGGAATGACCATAATCATTGCCAGACTTGTTTGTAATTAATTACTTTGAAATACGGATTTAGGATCATAATAAGTAATAACAAATTAAAAATAGTTAAATAATGTTGTTAGAAGCAAAGCATAAAACGATAGAGATCCCTATAGGACAAGTCGTTTTAATAGGAAACCTCTTTGTGCCCGAAAACGCCAGTGCTTTGGTACTTTTCTCGCACGGAAGTGGAAGTAGCAGGATGAGTCCAAGAAATAACTATGTGGCAAGTGTGCTCCAGCAAGAGGGGCTGGCCACCTTATTGTTCGATCTGCTAACTGAGGAGGAAGATCGGCTCTACAAGACCCGATTTAATATTGATCTGTTGACTCAAAGATTGATAGCCGTAACGGAATGGATAAAAATGCAAAAGGAAACCAAAGGATTACAATTGGCTTATTTTGGAGCCAGTACAGGAGCGGCTTCTGCATTAAGTGCTGCTGCATACTTTGGTGATGATATTGGCGCTGTGGTCTCCAGGGGAGGCAGGCCCGATCTTGCAATGACCGAGTTGCATATGGTAACTGCACCCACACTCTTGATCGTTGGTGGTTGGGACAAAGTGGTAATAGTACTGAATCAAAAAGCCTATGGTAAATTGAGATGTGAACGGAAACTGGAAATTGTCCCTGAAGCCACACATCTTTTTGAAGAACATGGCAAATTGGAGGAAGTGGCGGCATTATCTGCAAAATGGTTTACTGAACATCTACAAGCAAAAAGGGCCAAAAATGTTTAAGGATAGAATTGATGCGGGAATTCAGTTGGCAAACAAATTACTACCATTTAAAGATAAAGAAGTAGTAGTTCTGGCCATTCCCAGAGGCGGATTACCTATAGGCGTGATTGTTGCAAAAACCCTTCAAGCCCCTTTGGATGTTGCTCTTTCAAAAAAAATTGGTCACCCATACAATAGGGAATATGCCATTGGCGCAGTAAGCCTGGAAAATATTATCCTAAATGATGTCACAGGGGTCCATAAAAACTATATTGCCGAAGAAACAGCGCGAATTAGGGAAAAACTAAAAAAACGACACCAACAATACTATAAAAGCAGGCAACCAAAAGATTTGAAGGATAAGATTGTAATTATTATAGATGATGGCATCGCGACGGGAAACACTATTCGGGTAACCGCAGAATTGGTTCGTGCCCAAAAACCCAAAAAAGTAATTGTTGCTATTCCCGTGGCACCTGGTTCGGCTATTAAAAGCCTGGAAGACTCATCCCATATCGACCAGGTAATCTGTTTACAGACTCCATATGATTTTATGGCAGTAGGGCAGTTTTATGAAGTTTTTAACCAGGTCTCTGATGAAGAAGCCATACAGTTATTGGAAGAATTCAATCAGGCTTAATTCATTAATGCTAATATCGCTTTATCTTCAGGATGGCTCCTTCACAGTTATATTTATAATTTATATGTCAAACTGACGTGCATCATTCCAAAAGTGTTTTCTTAATACTAAGTTTATGCATTAATGGGAGAACTATCGCTACGAATAACAGGGATTCGATTAAAAAATGTTGTCATGATAGAAAATTTAGAAACCAGGGAATGCACGGAGCTGTTGAATAACAATTATATAGGGCATTTGGCATTCATATCACAAAAAGAGCCTTATATAGTCCCAATTACCTATTATTATAATCAGGTAAATAATTCAATTATCAGCTATTCTGCAGAAGGTCATAAGATAGATGCTATGCGTAAAAATGATGCGGTATCACTTGAAGTTGAAGAAATAAAATCTGTAAATAACTGGCGATCCGTAAGTATACATGGAGAGTTTGAAGAACTGAAAGGAATTGATGCCAAGTACCTTCTACATGAGTTTACCCAAAATGTAAAAAAGATAATTACCCGAAAGGAAGGGTCACACCCCAAATTTATCAGTGAATTTTCTAGTAAATTATCTGAACAGGGTATACCAATAGTGTATCGGATCAATATAAATGAGATTACCGGTAAATACAGGGAGGCTTCGAAATAGATGAGAGGCTTTGTTCTTGGAGAATAGTCCTGTCTGTTGAAGTTGTTTTAAAAGCCTTATAACTAAATCACTGATCAAAATAATGTAGAGCTTTGGAAACTAAAGGAAATTTGTTGTACAAGATTTGATTTCCGGTTTTATGCATCACTTTTTAAAAGTAAATGCAGTGTTTTTCATACTGTTGGGCTTGCCCCTTTAGAAGTAATAGAAATTTTCATTCCTCTTTATCCAAATTCACCGATACTCCAAAAAATATTGCAATTTCTTTAATACTGGCAGATGCCTGACCTTCCCTTACTCCTTCAAGTGATTGCCTCGTTTCAGGGTTAAATTCAACCGGATTTGCAAAGTTGACAAAAGGATTAAAATCCTTTGTATTACCAAAAGTGTATTGTAAACCAGTAACAAAAGTCAAACGTTTTATTCGATACACCGGACCAATAGTAAAGTGATACTTATCCATATTGAGTTGATTAATTTTAAACTTATCCTCAACAAAACGAATATTGTCTCGTTTACCACTTGTAAAGTCTGTTCTGAATCCACCTAATACTACAAATGATGGAGAAATGATTTGTTTAAATCCAACACCCGCATTTGTCACGGAACTGGCCTCGTGATAATAAGATAAAAAATCAAGAGGACTTACAAGATTATCTAAATAATCTCCATTACTTTCCGAATTTCCAGGCGGACTGATAATTCCATATGGATCAATCTCGTGGAAATATTCTAATGTAAATGTGAAAGATGTTTTTTTGTTTTGAGAATAGTATTGAAGGCCAATGGCAGAAGAAAATGGAGTTTTTACTCTTGTCTTTACCTTCTCCACTTCCCTTACCAGGACCTTATTAGCTGTAAAGGCATCAACAGAATTATCATATACATTATTTCTGGTAAAAGCTTTCCTAACATCAGCCTGACCTGCTAAATTCATATTTGGAAATGTGATATTCGCCCCAATGCTCAATCGTTCATTCTTTGATATGAATTGTGCCCCACCTTTAAAAACAAAGCTAAAATCAGTATATCGTAATTCTTCATCAAAACTGCTCTCAGCAATATATTTAGGCTCTGTATTTTGCCCTACAACTACTGAATCTCCTTCCTGAAAAGCCTGTGACCGATAATTATACTGGTATTTAAGCGATTTTATAGTCAAAAAGGAACTTAGGCCAACATATATTTGGTCAGTCAATTTATAGGAAGCTCCAAATCCAATCCAGGTATCATTGTACCTTCTTGAATAATTTAAATATCCGGAATATGTTTCTAAACCTTCGGTTCGCTGAATAATATCTAATTCATCAAAATGTTGCAGTGTGTATTCAGAATCTTCTTTAACGGGTGTAAGAATAGAAGCTTCCATTCCTAATCGGGGATTTTTGTTGGGTAATATATAAGATATAAATCTGGGATGAATCTTAAGCTGGCTTCTATCAGCATCTATGCCATCACCTGCAATATTTTCAGCCTTAAGGAATTCCACGGATATAATACTTGCACTTAATGAAAGTAAAGGCGTTTTATCATGATCAATAAGGGCCGGGTTATAAAATACAGAACTAGGTCCGGCATTTCCTCCAACAACAGCTCCTGCCAGGAGGGTTGATGGTGTATTTAAATTCCATGACCAGTAATTATTAGTTTGAGCCCTTGCAATTCCATATAAGGAGCAAAAACTTAGAAGAAAAACAAAATATTTTTTATAAGCGAGGTACTTTCTATTTTTCATGAGATCTTCAACTTATTATATTGTAATCTGATTACCTACAAACCGAAATACCAATCTACCAGCCCTGTTTACAGTGGCAAGAATAAACTGCCAGTATCAGACTTCATTTTCAATACTGGCTCTAATTGTCATTTTCTGTATTGGATTTATGGGGTCATTTGAAAAAACATATATTACTTTATTCTGCTCGCCACTTCTTCCTGTTGAATCAAAAGTTACATTTATTGTACTTGATTCTCCTGATTTTAGAGCGGACTTCAAGGGTTTTGTGACGGTGCTGCCACAACTCGCCCTGGTAAGCCTGATAATTAAATCTCTTTTGCCTGTATTGGTAATTACAAAATCATTTATGACGGATTCTCCCCGTTTAATACTACCAAAACCATGTGAAGGATTTTCAATCAATAATATAGGAGCCTGAGCCATTTGCTCTGTGGACATTGGAGGAAAATGTTCTTCCAAAAAAGCGATAATACGAATCTTTTTTACACCTTTTATTAACTCATCAGTTTTAAACTGAACAAGATCAGATTTCATCCCAAAAAGTTCTATTTTGCGCGGATCATAGACAACTTCAATAGTGCCTACCGTATTAGAAGGCAGTATTTGAGGTGAAAAATTAAGTTTAATGTGATCTGGAGCCTTGTATTGATCTGAGAAAATCATCTCCTTATCCGTATCATTATAGACCTGGAAGGAAGTTGTAACCGGCTTCTCTTTTGTAATGGTTTCGAAACTTACCGTTCTGTACTTTATCCTAAGCCCTCCAATTTCTACAGGATATTCCACCTTGGAATCCCTTGCAATCGGTACTACAATGCCCTTAATATTGAGCTTTGTTTGTTGTACACGGGCATTGGATAGTATTTTTAACGATTTGTTGAACGCACCAGGTCTTTGATTTGGATCATATACAGCCGTTACAAAACCCTTTTTACCTGGTTTAACCGGTTCTTTGGTCCACTCCGGAGTAGTGCATCCGCAGGAAGCCAACACATCGTGAATCAATAAAACGAAGATCCCGTCATTTATAAACTCAAAAGTATATGAAGCACTCCCGTCTGTTTCATTAATAATACCAAAATCATGTTCTATTTCATCAAATTTGATAGAAGCACCATCGTTTTGAGTTAGGTTAGTCATGTCAGGACTATTACTTTCAGCCACTCCATTCAAGACAGGACCCTTATTTTCAGCTACTCCAAAAAATAATAGCAGGCAAATAACTGCAATTACTGAAGTACTGATCAACACAATTACTAAAGTTCGGTTTTTCATGATACTGATTGTTTGTATTAAACAACATTTAAGTTACTAAATATTCCGGGCTATTTTTAGAAAAAACCCCATTTTATTGTCTGATTTCAAATCTAAAAAGTATCAGAGAAGCTGGCAACCTCAGAAAGTTATAAAGAGGAAAGCTGAATGTGAAAACATAGAATTATTTGTAGTGATAAGGAGTTAACAAAGATTCATCAACTGTCACTCGCAATATTCCTGTTTTAAAACAGTATTAGCTTTTTACTCTCACCAGTTTGAAAACTAATCGGAGAGCTCCTCTAACCCAAATTCATTCTAAATTTATCGCTTGGTAAAGGCAGGACAGTCAAATAATATTACTTTAATCATCGACAGTTCCCTGCAATAATCCTGAGTAATATACCCTGCCTCCATTT
>RCNB010002591.1_pt1 | contig 12763 bp, 8 predicted proteins | sample 2041321 | NCBI WGS metagenome assembly RCNB01 (sample SAMN09708232, study PRJNA481090) | Marine sediment metagenome, whole genome shotgun sequencing project. | reverse complement strand
GGCGGCCGGAATCTGCTGGTGAGTGCTGAATAAAGCCAGCAGCAGTACTAGAAATAAGATTGCGCGGGTAGGTTTAATCATTTTTGTGTTTTGTCTCTCTGAATATCCGTGAAATTGTGAAGGTGGGTCAAGAACTTATCTTGAAACATTATAATTTTATCAGAAGTTTCACTTCTGGCCAGATAAAGGGTGCCACAGCCATACAACCTACGCCCAGAGCACCAATTGTCAGTAGGAGGGGCGGTAAAGGTAGTTGCAAGAGCAGATAGACCAGCAGTGCGCTGGCGGCTGATGCGATTGCGACCCGTATAAGTGTCCTCCCAACACGCAGCAAACCAGGTAGTTGGCGGTTGAGCAGGTATAGCAGCAGCAGCGCCTCTCCTGTGAAAGCTATCGTGTTGGCCAGCGCGATCCCAACCACGCCCAGGGTGCGGGACAGTATCACGGCTAAAACGATAAATACCGCCGCGTTCAATGCAGCCACATATAAGGGGGTTTTGGCGTCCTGCTGGGCATAGAATGAACGGGCGGAAACCTCCAGAAGGGTGTGACTGGTGAGCCCCAGAAGATAAGCGCGGGTGACCATAACCACTAAATCTGTCCCCGCGCTGTCAAAACCGAAGAATATATCTACCAGATTCGGCAGCCCAACCGCCAATAACGCCGCTGCAGGGATAGTAAGAGCCAGCAGAATGCGCACTGATTGGTTGATCGTGTGTCCGTATTTTTCTCGCTCCCCGCGGGCGATAAACTCGGACAGGGTGGGGAGTAAGGCTATCGCCAAAGCTGTTCCGATCAGTGTTTCGGGAACCTGCATGATAAACCAACCGTAATTGAGGGCCGTGATAGCGCCTTCACCCAGACCGGAGGCGAGATTATCGCGCGTGATGAAAAAAAGCTGCAGGAAAAACATGGTCAGCACGCGCGGTCCCAGCAGGCGAAGAACTTGCTGAACACCGGGATTGTGCAGGTTGATTGCCGGCGTCCATCGAAACTTGAAGTGGATCAGCCCTGGTAACTGGATCCCCAGATGCAGCAGCGCTCCGATTATCACACCGTACACCAAGCCTTGGATCCCCATCCCAAAAGCGGGTAGTGTGATGGGACCGATAGTGATACCTTCTGTGGGGGCTAATACGGCTATGCCAAAGATTTGTCCAATGTTATACAACCCAGGAGCCATGGCTGGCAGCAGGAAATGCTGGTTTGCCTGTAATCCTGCCATCACCAAACCGCTGATCGAAAAGATCATGATAGCGAAAAGATCCAGGCGCATCAGTTCTATAGTCAGAGCTTGTTGTTGTGCTGGAAAGCCCGGTGCGATGACGTATTCTACAAGCGGTTCAGCGAATATAGCAATTAACAGCGAGACGGTTCCCGTAACTATGAATGCCAGGTTCAGGATGCGGGAAAAAACGTCCCAGAGTGCTGGTAAGCCGCGCAATTCCAGGTATTCGGACAGCACTGGGATCAGCGCCACGCCCAGTGCACCGCCCGAAATCATCGCCGAGAGCAAGTCGGGGATGTTATTGGCTGCGTTGAATGCGTCGATTTCGTACGTCAGCCCAAATTGGCGGGCGACCATAGCCTGGCGTATAAATGCCAGACCTTTATCCAGGGCAAAGAAGACCGAGACGATGAGTGATGCACGGGCGATGTGTTTCATAAAGTAGGGCAATCGATAGTCAGGTAGTCAATGGTCGTTAGTCTGGTAGTCGTTTTGATTGTATAGTATTGAAGCGGGGTCATTATTGTAAAACCCGTCTTAGAACCCAAGAAACAATGGGTAAAGTATAGCACGGGTGATGTTTTGTGGTGCGACTCACTCTTATCCTGAGATCTAAGTGCGTTGCATCTGTCACTGGGTCCTATGCCCATTGCCTGCCAACCAGCTGCCAAGCTCGTGTATTTCGAGCCGGCTCCCATGCCCGGGAAAATAGTCTGAATATTGCAGCCTCCCTCCAGATATGGTAGAATCCCCTCGCTCGGGAGGGATTACCCTCCACAACCGGGAGGGATGGCCGAGTGGACTAAGGCGGCTGTCTTGAAAACAGCTGTGGGTTCACGCCCACCGGGGGTTCGAATCCCTCTCCCTCCGCCTGAGAAGACAGATTTGTAATTGCTGTCTGGAGGTTGTATAAGCCTGAAAGTTTGGATATAGAATCACACGACAAAAGGGGAGGTGCCAGAGTGGTTGATTGGGGCCGCCTGCTAAGTGGTTGTCGGGGGAATACCTCGACCGCGGGTTCGAATCCCGCCCTCCCCGCTGAGAGGGTGTTCGTTTAATTAGACGAGCACTCCTCTTTTTTAAATCCACGTATTTACGCGAATCATTGCATTTTCCTAACATGTAAATAAGGATGTGACTTTCTTTAATGATAGTCCGAATTTTTGATAATATAATACTGACATTGGTTTTATTCGGCTCTTGGTATAAGAGCATGGAAAAGGAGAGTGCCTAAAATGACGAAAATGACGCGCCGTGAATTCATGCGCTACTTGGCTTTGGGGACCAGCGCGGCTGCTTTGAACCAATTTCTGGCTGCTTGCGGGCAAAGCGCGGCTACACTGATGCCCACGGATACTCCAAAAGCGACCTGGACCAAAGCGCTTATACCGACAGAAACCAGACAGTCGCCTACAGCCACGCACACAGAGGGGGGTGAAATCGCTCCCCAGGCGACAACTGAACCGTCGCCTGAACCCAGCCCAACGCCGCCAGGCAGTCCGGACCTGGTTGTCGCCCGCGCAGGTCAGCCTGAAGAACTTGTACGGCATGCGATGGCTGCTTTGGGTGGCATGGAACAGATCGTTTCCAAGGGGGCGGATGTGATCATAAAGCCCAATATCTGTCATGCATATCATACATACGAGTACGCCACTACAACCAACCCCTGGGTGGTCGCGGCGCTGGTGAAACTGTGCCTGGAATCGGGAGCCTCGCGCGTGCGGGTGATGGATTATCCCTTTGGCGGCACACCCGAACAGGCTTATAGTGTGAGCGGCATCGCAGAGCAGGTAGAAACCGCAGGCGGAGAGATGGCGTTCATGCCCGGATTTAAGTATGTGTCAACTGCTATCCCAATGGGGAGAGACGTGCACGAAGTCGAGATATTCGACGATATTCTGACTGCTGACGTCCTGATCGATGTGCCGATCGCAAAACATCACAGCCTGGCGAAATTGACCCTGGGCATGAAGAATCTGTTGGGAGTGATCAAGAATCGTTCCGCCATGCACCGCAACCTGGGACAGCGATTGGCAGACCTAACCAGCCTGGTCATGCCGGATTTGACCGTCGTGGATGCTGTGCGTATGCTGATGGATCACGGTCCGACCGGCGGGAACATGGCGGATGTCAAGAATATGGACACCGTCATCGTCAGCCGTGATATAGTGGCTGCTGACAGTTATGCCGCAACCTTGTTTGGAATGCAGCCTGACAACCTGGATTACATCCGCGCTGGGGCGGAGATGGGTCTCGGAACCAGCAAATTGGACGAACTGCGCATCGAAGAAGTTACAGTCAACGCATAGGCTTCTCAATATTCGAGAGGAACGATAAAGAGAGCTGAGATTCTATATCTGACCGAAACACTATGAATGGTTAGTGCTAAATTGATACAGACATGACACGGGCTACAACATCGAAGCCGCACCGCTCCTGGCAGCCCTCCGGCGCCTGGATCACTACCCGTAAAATCGTACAGTATCTGGCGCTTTTTTTCTTCCTGATGTTGTTCGTCCTGGCACGGCGGGGTGATACAGCGGGGGATATCATCAATATACCTATGCGTCTTGATCCCTTGCTGGCGCTTTCACACCTGCTTTCCAGTCGTGTTTTTCTGATGGGTTCCAGTCTAGCCCTGTTGACCGTGCTGCTGACCATGATCTTAGGTCGCGCCTGGTGCGGCTGGCTGTGTCCCTTGGGCACTGTCCTGGACCTGTTCTCATTAAATCGCTGGCGAAAAGTAGATGCAGCGACCCCACCGGATGGGTGGCGGGGGGCGAAGTATTTTCTGCTGATGATTATCCTGGTGGCGGCACTGCTCGGGAATTTGACCCTGTTGGTGCTCGATCCATTAACGTTGTTCTATCGAACGCTGGCAGCGAGCATCTGGCCTGCGTTGGACCAGATCATCACGGCGAGCGAGGTTGCGTTATACCGCATCCCGTTCCTGGCTGCACCGGTATCGGCGTTAGATATGTGGCTGCGACCGGAGATTTTTCCATCCGAACCGGTTTATTACCACAACGCGCTGGTGTTGGCGATAATATTTTTGGGCATCATTGCGCTCAACTTAATTGCACCGCGCTTCTGGTGCCGGTACCTGTGCCCGTTGGGCGGTCTCTTGGGAATTATCAGCAAAGCGGCTCTCATACGCCGGGAGGTGGGTGAGGGCTGCAAGGGATGCACACTTTGCACTCAAGTCTGTCCGACCGGCACGATTGATCCCCAGAAGAATTACGCCAGCGATCCCAGCGAGTGCACGATGTGCCTGGATTGTCTGGAAGCCTGCCCGCGCAGCGGTATTGTATTTAAGGCGCGGGTTTCACCGGCAGCCTGGAACGAGTACGATCCGGGTCGCAGGCAGGCGCTTACTTCCCTGGGTGTAGCGGTCGCCGGGGTCGCCCTGATTCGAAGCACACCGCAAACCTTTCGTGAACCATCACATCTGCTGCGCCCGCCTGGAGCTCGCGAGAATGATTTTTTAGAAAAGTGCATCCGCTGCGGGGAGTGCGTTGCTGCCTGCCCAACCGCTGCTCTGCAGCCAGCGGTATTTGAAGCGGGTCTGGAAGGTTTGTGGACCCCTATCTTGGTGCCGCGCCTGGGATATTGCGATTATTCGTGCAGCGCATGTGGGCAGGTTTGCCCGGTCGCGGCGATACCCGCGCTGGCGTTGGAAGAAAAACGTGCTCAAGTGATTGGAAGCGCCTACATCAACACGAACCGCTGCATCGCCTGGTCCGATCACCAGGACTGTATCGTGTGTGAGGAAATGTGCCCAGTTCCGGATAAAGCCATCTACCTTGAGGAAGCGACCGTAATCCTCCGCGGTGGAGAGACCAAACAGATCCAGCTTCCGTATGTGAATCGTGATCTTTGCATTGGCTGTGGGATTTGTGAGAATAAGTGCCCTATCAACGGGGAAGCCGCAATTCGTGTTTATGTGCCGAGCGATAATGTGCTGTCGTTCTGATGAAGTGGGGGAGATTTGAAGACTAAAAGAGCATGTATTAGCGTAGGTTTGCTGGTCGCTCTATTTATTTTGGTTGTGGGTCTTGCCGGCGCTTTTATAATCATCCAGCGTCCTTCACTTGGGGCACAGGGGGCGGATATGCTGCGTGCCGTTGTGGGTGATAGACCGGTGGCAAAAATGGAGATGCTGTTCTTTCAGGCGCAAGACAGCGTCCAGCAGACGCAGTACAAACTGGGTTTGTCTGAGCCGGAAGCTCCCTGGGAAGTGTCTGCTGTGGTTGCTACACCTTCTAAACCCTACCAAACCCGGATTCCGAAAAATACTCCAGTACCAACCCATTCTCCAGTTGTTGATATATCTACCCCTGAAGTAAATGGAACCTCGACCGTTGATCTCGGTAGTCCAACAACGCCGCCAACACCTGTGCCCCCTACATTGACCCCTACGACTGCTGTATGGGCTCCTGCCCAGGTCCCGGCTCTTGGTTCCTTGGATGGCGAGGGTGTCTGGGAGCCGTATATTCGAGATTCTGCTGGCAGGATCGTTGCATACCGCACCTTTTTTCAACCTGATCCTGAGCGCCCTTATTCCGTTGTGGCGGTTGTTGCTTTTGACCTGGAATACACGCGCTTGCATTTCGTGCTTGGCTTTGAAGAACCTTACAACCCTGAAGCCCCCCCACGCTCCGGAAAATTGGCGGGTGCGCATAAAGTCCCAGGTTTATTGTTGGCGATTTTTAATGGTGGTTTTAAAGCCCAACACGGGGGAGCTGGAGCCATGTCTCAAGGTCTTGTCGTCCTGCCGCCGCGTGATGGGTTGGGTACGGTGGCAATTTACAATGATGGTTCAGTGCGCTTGGCGGAATGGGGCGCTGAGATCCTTGAAACGGATGATATGGTCGCCTGGCGGCAAAACGGCCCGCTGGTCGTCGGGGACGGGGAGATCAACCAGCAGATTTACAATAATGACCCGAAGGATTGGGGATACACCGTGGATGACGTCTCTCCCACGCTGCGCTCAGGGATGGGAATAAGCGAGGATAGCAAGACGTTGTATTATTTCGCAGGTCCAAAGCTGACCATGGATGGGCTGGCAAAGAGTATGATCGCAGCAGGGGTGAGTGAAAGCATCCAGCTCGATATCAATAGTTATTGGGTGCATTTCGTGGTCTATCCCAGCGACCTGGATGAGCTTGTTCCCGAACCGCTGCTCCCCGAGCTGATGACTGAAAATCTGGACCGTTATCTCTACCCCTTCGGGCGTGATTTCTTCTATATCACTGCAGTTGAAAAGTGATTGTATTGCGTGGGTTTGAATAAGGTTCAATTACTCTGAAAATACTTTTTCTTATTCAAGACTGCCAACAGTTTCTTCAACAGCCTCAAGTATCTCACAGGATTCAACCAGCGCTTTCATCTCGTTATGGTCGGGATACAGTGGTCGATCTTCGTCTAGGTGGTCGACGTGCTTGCGAATCACTTTACGCGCCGTCTCAACGCCGAGACCCGGTTTTAACGGTGGAGTCCCAGCTTTGCGGAAATCTAAAGCCTGGGCAGCAGCCATTAATTCGATCCCTAATACACCATAGGCGTTATCTAATATTTGTGCGTTTTTTATGGCGGTGTTCATGCCCATCGAGACGAAGTCCTCCTGGTCGGCTGCAGCGGGTATAGAGCCAACCGAAGCCGGCATGCAAAGGATGCGCTGCTCCACGATCAAAGAGCAAGCTGTATATTGGCTGAGCATTAAACCGGAGAACATGCCCGCTCCCTTCGTCAAGAAGGCGGGCAGCCCGACACTTAATGCCGGATTGGTTAAGCGGTTGAGCCGCCGCTCCGACATGACGCTCACCATCGTGATGGCTGCGCTGATCATGTCCATCGGCAGGGATACGGGTGAGCCTTGAAAGTTTGCGCCTGTAATTGTCAGATTATGCTCGGGAAAGAAAACCGGGTTATCGCCAACGCCGTTCAATTCGATCTCAACCTGGCTTTTTGCGTATGCGATCGCGTCGTGGGCTGCTCCGATAACTTGAGGCGTGGAGCGCATTGAATAAGCGTCTTGCACTTTAATCTTTAACTTGCCAGTCACCAGGTCGCTGCCCTGGATTAATTTCATGATCGCTGTTGCGCTGCGGACAGCTCCACTGAACCCGCGTATTTCGTGCAGGCGCACATCGTACGGTTTCATGTTGGCGAACAGCGCTTCGAGGCTCATGGCGCAGGCAATTTCGGCTTGCTTAAGCCAGCGGTTCATGTCATATAGCTGCAGCGCACTCATAGCAGTCAGCAAGTTAGAGCCGTTGATTACCGCCAGCCCATCGCGCGCCTGCAGATTCGGAATCGGGATGCCCGCCGCGCCCATTGCTTCTTCGCCAGGCATCCGCTGCCCTTTGTAATAGGCTTCCCCCTCGCCCATCATCAATAAGGCAATTTGCGACATCGGTGCCAGGTCTCCACAGGCGCCAACGGAACCTTTCTGGCATACGACCGGTGTGACGCCCTTATTCAGCATCTCAATCAATGTCAGGGTTATTTCTGGTCTGCAGCCAGAGTTCCCATGTGCGTGGACGTTGATCCGACCCGCCATCGCACCGCGTATGTATTCAATGGGTGCTGGATCTCCAATTCCGGCTGCGTGGTTGTAGATCAAATATCTTTGGAATTGCTGGACCTGCTCGTCGGTCAGTACAACTTCCGAAAATTCACCGATACCCGTATTAACGCCGTACATGATCTCGCCCGCCTTGATTTTTTCCTCCAGCATGCCCCGGCATATTTTTATGCGTTCCAGTGCTTCAGGGTGCAGGGCGACCTTTTCACCATGTCTGGCGATATTTACCAACTTTTCGATCGTTAGTTCAGAACCATCTAAAACAATCGTCATGTTCGTCTCCTTCACGACAAATGATATTGTGGAAAATCCCAAACTTCACATCTAGCTTAATCCATATTAATCCTAAACACAAGTGATAAATGTAATCATGGTGACTGCGGCAAATCACCGGAATTTTTTCAAGAAAGTGTCATTGCGAGGGAGCAAGCATGCGTACTTAAGCATCCATCTTAAGCATGCGTACACTGCATGCCGGATGCCGCATGCCAGCGACCGTGGCAATCTCCCGTTAAGCGTTGAAAAGTCACGAATCAAGTAGATTGCTGAAGCCGGCATCTAAAAGAACAGATGCTTCGGCATCAAGAAAGCGGATGTTTATTTCCCAAATCACATCCTTAAACAGTCAAGACTCTAGAATTAAATAAACACAGGCCAACAACCCGAATTGAATGGTATGATTCTACACAACAAAATTCCAAACCACGACCGTTAAAAATCCTTTTCTATGCGGAGCCAATAATTGAGTGACCTCCCCTCGCCACTAAAAACGACCACCAAAGACTCGCGAGGATATCTGATATGCCTCACGGCGACAGCCGTGTGGTCATTCACGGCTATATTCATACGCTATTTAACCGATACGTATCTACTACCACCGCAATAGCGAAGCTGCCGTATGCCGAAGGTCATGGAAAGCGGGTTAACCGCAAATCTGCATCTCGGAGTAGCTTCTTGAAGTCCCTTAGTAAGTTGCGTGGTTCCAGAGGACCGCCAATATCGTTGGTAAAGATAAGGTAGTTCTCTGTCCACTAGTTTCCTGCCGCTCGTCTCTCTACACGCTGGCGTTTATATTGATTGCGCAAAACTTCAATCACTTTTGACCCCAACGATACCATTCTCCTGCCGAACTTTGTCTTCAGTGAAGCGAAATGGATCTCTCCCTGCTCCGACCTAACCAGTTGCCGTTCGACCTTTATAGTCTGCATAATCCAGTCCAGGTCTATCCATTTCAAGCCTAGGAGTTCCATTTGTCGCATTCCTGTAGTCACTGCCGGGGTTAGGATCGATTCCAACCGAGATTCTTTAGTAGCAAATAGCAGCTGGCTGATTTGGCTCTCATCTAGGATTTCCATTATTTTGTCTGGCTTTCTGGGCTTGATAACAGCGCTGGCCGGATTGTGCACGATCATGTTTAGTTTGCACCGCATGAGATAATGCGCTATGTAGTACAGCATGGATCTTCCGGATGGTAAACACTCCAATCCCTGGTTGGAAATATGGCTGTAGGTGGGGAGTATGGCAGGTATCTCAACTCTGCTTTATCTTCTAGTGGAGTGGAAGGTGCGCTGGGAGGACCGCTTGCCAGCGGGGTACAACGCGGATCTTTCGTGTTCTTAGTTTTTTAGCGAAAACCCCATTTTGAATTCCGTAAGAGGTGCATCGCACTTGCGAAGTTCAAAACCCCCAATAACAATTCTACAATATGGTTCTTCGTGCACCCCTATACCGAAAGAGTATATGATAAAATAAGAAAACCTATTCGGTCAGGATGTCATTTTAGAGGATAAAGAGATCGATATAAGCGAGAAAAAAACAACGGAAGTCCCCCTTTTCCATCGCTGTACATGAGCTAAAAGACCTACTCAAAAATTGGATACTTTGAGAACTATTTTGTCTGACGCGAAGCATGATTTTAACCAGGCGGGAATATTAGGAACCCAACCTCCAGGCTTTTCCACTGGAAAGGTATTAGAAATCGCCAAGACCTTATATGGTCTTACTGGCAGCATATCCCCGCTCGACAGCGAGAGAGACCAGAATTTCTTGATTTACAGCCTGACCGGGGATCAGTTCGTCATAAAAATTTCGAACAGCGCGATGGACCCAGCCGTACTTAAGATGCAGGCGGAAGCCCTGGAACATATCGCCAAAGTTGATCCTGAGCTGCCTGTGCCAAGGGTCATTTTTTCTCGTAATGGGTTGGCACTTGAGCAGATTCAGGCCGATGGTGGGTTGACTCACTTTGTACACGTTCTGACTTACATGCCGGGCCGCTATCCGAAGGATGATCCAACTCACCGTGCTCTGCTCCGTCCATTGGGAGCTTGTCTGGCGCGAATCGTCCTGTCTTTACGTGGTTTCTCTCATCCTGCTGCGAATTATGAGCTCTTGTGGGACTTGAAGCAAGCCGCCAAACTCAAAGCTTATTTACACCATATTACTGACCCAGAACATCATCAGCTGGCCAGCTACTTCCTGGATCGCTTCGAATGGAAGGTGCTTCCTGAAATACCTAAGCTCCGAACTCAGGTCGTCCATAATGATTTTGTTCCCAATAATGTGGTCGTGGCAGAAGATGATCCTGGAAATATCGTTGGTATTATAGATTTTGGGGATTTGATTCACTCGCTTCTGGTCACCGATCTTGCCACCACGATCGCTCAAATTCTTCTCGGGCATGATGACCCTGTAGAAGTTGCTTCAGAGATCATCGCTGCTTACCATGAAACCATACCACTTGAACCTGCCGAAATATTTATCCTGTATGACTTGATAGCAACACGTTTGACCATGTTGAACGTAATCGCAACCTGGCGAGTCACTCTTTACCCAGAAAACCGGGAATACATTATGGGAGGTGTCGAGCAAGTGTGGGACATTTTGGCGATCTGGCGCGCCCTGAATCCGGCGAAAGTCACCAAGCGGTTTTTCAGGATCTGTGGGTTATGGGAGAAGGAGGACGTGAATCCAATCCCCAAAGTTTCGGAAGGGACACGGCAAGCTCACCTGAACCGCCGTGCTCGATTGCTGGGACCTTGTGCCTACCTGTTCTACGAACGCCCCCTCCATATCGTGCGCGGCGAAGGGATCTGGTTATATGATAATGAAGGGCACCGGTACCTCGATGTTTATAACAATGTCGCCCACGCGGGGACATGTAGTGAAAGCGATTGCCGATCAGGCTCGAAAGTTAAATACCAGTACGCGCTATATGCATGATCTAATTCTCGAATTAGCGGAGCAAATTACCAGCCGGATGCCGGAACCACTGAGCGTGTGCATGTTTGTTTGCACTGGGTCAGAGGCGAACGAGCTTGCCTGGCGGATGTCAAAACTGGTCTCGGGCAACAACGGTGCTCTGATAACCAAGTTTTCGTATCATGGCAATGGGGATGCAACCATCCGATTCAGCACCGAAGAAGTTCCGCAAGAAAAATTACCAGCCGATGTGCAGACGCTCTACCCGCCGATCTCAAACACCGCTTTTCGTAAGCCGGATTCTGGGATAACTGAATCGATCAAGACCCTGGCTGATCTAGGCCATCGCACAGCTATGCTGATATTGGACTCGGGTTTCACCAGTGATGGCATTTTCACGCCACCACAAGGGTATCTCAGCATGCTGTATACTGAGACACGCGCCGCGGGTGGATTGTGTGTTGCGGATGAAGTGCAAACTGGCTTCGGACGTCTCGGCCAACATTTTTGGGGTTTTGAGTTTAATGATGTTGTGCCAGACATTGTGACCATGGGTAAGCCAATGGGGAACGGGCATCCAGTTGCGGCAGTCGTTACCCGACCGGAAATTGCTGAAGCTCTGGCTGCTGAAACGGGATACTTCAACACCTACGGCGGCAACCCAGTCTCATGTGCCGCGGGGTTAGCTGTTTTGAACGTGATCGAAAAGGAAGGGCTGCAGCAGAATGCGCTCGAAGTTGGCGGGTATCTGAGAGAACGACTCCTGGCAATACGGGTGGACCACCCCGTCCTGGGCGAACCACATGGATCAGGGTTGCTCCAGGGTGTAGATATCGTTAAGCCCGATGGTTCACCAGACCCAGATCTGGCTGGTTGCATCATGAATCATATGCGCCAGAATGGGGTTCTAATTGGAACCACCGGGCCCAACAACAATGTTCTGAAAATCCGCCCCCCCATCATTTTCAATCAGGAACACTCGGAAATCCTACTGGCTTCATTGATGAAGGCACTCGATGAATGCTAGTACCTTTTCAAGTTGATTATTGGAGCTGCAACGCACTTTATATTGAGCCCGTTAAGCTTAAAGAATGGCGATACGTGTGTCGCACCTTTTGGCAAGTTTTAGCTTAACGCAGCCCCAGACCTTAGCAAACTCCAATTTATCTGCATATTTCTCAAGAGGTGCTTATACTCCCCAAATGTGGGGCTGTCCTTAAGGACAGCGCCTATACGGAGGAGTGAAGCATTTTTACTTATAGATGACGATCGATCCGCCTCCAAGGACGGTTGTGGGGATCGAATTATCCGCTAACTCCATCCGCCGTCGGCCCCAAAGTAGCCCGCGCAGATGAGCTCGCGCAGTTCATATCCTTAATGGCTACCCCACCGTCTTCTGTGATCTCCAGACCAGCCCCAATCCCAAGACCAGGAGGACGAGCAGCCCGACGAACGGACGCATCGGTGCCGCGACACTGGTTCGCGCTGCGAGACTTCGTAGTGTAATGGCCGTGGGATTCTGCTCCTTGACTTTCCAAAAACCAGTAGTCAGCTCGTATGTTCCGCCTGCCAGTTCTGCATTCTCACTGCCATCCGGTTACCCAATTGAGTCGCCTTTCCTTCTTCATGCCTGGTGCAACCGGGTGCAACGCCGATAACACTGCATGGAAATTAAGGACTTCCTGGACGTTTTGACCCTCATATATGGTGGTAGGAGAGACCTAATACCACCATATATAGACAGTGGA
>RCNB010001950.1_pt1 | contig 12777 bp, 17 predicted proteins | sample 2041321 | NCBI WGS metagenome assembly RCNB01 (sample SAMN09708232, study PRJNA481090) | Marine sediment metagenome, whole genome shotgun sequencing project. | reverse complement strand
AAAAAAAATAAAAAATAAAAAAACAGGCGGCGGCGGGCGGCTTGGGAAAAAAAATAGGGACTTACTATCGATGACTTGATAGAAATGGAAGTACCCCTAAAACATCTCTTTTCTATTACGCGCGCCAGCTTGTTGCTAAATTCAGATTTTAATAGATTTTATTTTGGTTTTATGGATAGTCGGCAGTTTTGGGTTGTGCACGTGTTCTTTGCGAGTTTGCAGTAGCCGCCTTTCTCGTATCTACAGGCCTTTCTGAGCTTCGAGAACTCTAGAGCAACGATACTGGGCGGAGAGGCGGCTTTAGGTGTGGAAGTGACTGCAAGGCGGTACAGGAATCTGGGCCGTCCGCGCCCTTTACTCAGCTTTTTCTCCTTCAACAGGAGCCCTTCGGCTCCAAGCCGCTCCAGATGGATGACCACCGTTGAACGGGCGAACCCTGAATCCCTAACCAGCTCCGCAAGCGTCATGCGTCCGCCGCTCCTATTTAGAACGTCAATTATCCTCCGGTCAAAAGCATCTAAATACACACATAGAAAATGCTAACACCAATTAAAATCTATTTTTGTCTGAATTTAGCAACAAGCTGGCGCGCGCACTAGGTTTAGAAATAGTGCCAGTGCTGTGGGTGTGTTAAGATAATTGCTTTATCTCCAGATTTAAGATTCTCCAGATTTAGATACCCTGGATGCCATCTTCTCGTTTCAGGCGTAAAGGATGAATCTGAATAATACAGATTGTTATCAAGATGATAAGCATCATAATTCAGCTTGAAATCGTTTAGAGAAGCCTTTTTAATTCGGTGTTTCCCTGTTTTTCCTATTATAAATTTATTATTTACAAATTTACCTTTTGGTTTCTGGTACTCGCTGAAGAAGTATTGATTAAGATAATTATATTTGTGGCAAAAAGAAGAACCATGTCCCGAGGTACCTGATATCTTGATACCGTTTTCTCTTAACCAATCAAGTTCCGTTTGTAAATATTTTCGTGGGTTAATACCATAAATAAAATCTAAGGTGACAAGATCATTATGCCACCCAATTTCATGGTTGTAATCATCTTGTAATTTTTTCAGCAGGGGAATAATCTCTTCGTTGTGTTTCTCGTAGTTTTTCTCGGTCGTTCCGTAATATTCTGCTGTATGTAAAATGAAGTATGTAGCATTAATGTTGTGTCTGTACTCTATTTCCGCTATTTTTAATGCACTATCTATGTTTCCGTCTATGTCATGTCTTAATGAGATTACTGGTAACGTAGTCTTTGTTTGAAGAAAATCGTTTAACGTAACGTTTTTGTATTTATTTTGATCAGATATTTTCATTAAAAAATTTGAATACTCTGCGTAGGAGAAATTATATTCTGAATAAACCATAAAAATTTACACCTTGAAGTTTTTTAATATGTGGATTATGTGCGAGCACATTTTTGTAATTGCTTGTATTTAGAAACTGCACACATGTTAATTGGATTATTGGATGATGAGGTTTTTGTAGAACTGAATTAGTTTATTGATGTTGTTCTCAATCGTAAATTCATGTCTTTTCTTAATTACATTTTCTTTTATATCTCTGCTTTCAAAAAGTTGTTCCTTCATCTCATCAAAGTTGTTGATAACAAGACCGACTTTATTTCCCTCAACAAACTTAGTAAGGGTCTTGTGAGGAAGAGTCAATATTGGTAGCCCACATCCGAGATATTCAATAGCCTTGTTTGGTAGGGCAACGTCAAGGTGCTCTTTATTCATCACATCGTTGAAACCAGCCCACCCAAAATCATATTTCTTTAACTCATCCTGCATCAGTACCTTCCGATTGAAATGCCCATGATAATGGATGTGGGAATCATTTTCAGCGAGTAAGGAATACGCCTCATCTTCTCTCGATGCGTATATATGAATGTGGAAGCCTTGCTCCGCTATTTCTTTAAATATTCCTCTCAAGTCATAATGGTGTCCTTCCATCTGACTGGAAATTGTACCAGCATACACGATGTGTATCTCTCCATCCTTATCCGATAATTTATTGGTGAGGTCCTTGGGCATCATGTCCTTGGAGACATAGTTGCGAAAGACAAGGTCGGAATCTTTGTTGAGGTTATATCGTTTTCTGATGTAGTCTCCTACCCCTTCAGTAACATATAATCTGCCGTTGCTGTCTTCGTTTGCTTTCTTTTCTTCCTCAGCATATTCCCGTATTTTATCTTCACCGTCACCGGCATAGTAACCCATCTTGCGCATAGTCAGCGCATCATGGGTATCGTGGATGATTGGGATGTTATCCACTACGTTAATCGCTGATACGGTCAGAAAGTCTGGGGCATTGTGGCTGTGGATGATATTAGGCTTGTATCTTTCAACTAATTCGGTGATGCCTTTATTGAGGTCTTCTCGGTTTAACTTTACGAATTCGTCGAAAAACTCGTCTCCGTATCCATACAATTCGGTCAACGTTCTATCTAGGTAGCCGAAGACGAGTGAAACATCTTCGCCAAGTGCCCACTTTAATCCCTGTGCAAGCTTCAATGGCCGAATACAGGGTTGAGATTGGAGGAACAGCAAACGCATTAAATTACATCCATTTTTTATATTTATTTACGCAAATTAGGTTTGAATAATGTGAATATTCATAATAATTCTCGATGCGTAGGTATCTCCTTATCAGCATTAATGATATTTAAACTTGAGCAAACACGAACGATAACGAGTGGAGCCTCGGGCGGGATTTGAACCCGCGGCCAACAGCTTACAAGGCTGCCGCTCTACCCCTGAGCTACCAAGGCGTACCTCAAAGTATACCCATGACCCAAATATATTTCCTACCGTTGCAGAGTAGCGGTGAAGGCTTTGAACAATTTTAGCATCTCACCATCAATCATCCGCTCAGGATGCCATTGAACACCAACAATATAATCAGAGCCATCAAGCTCAATTGCTTCAATAAGACCATCATCAGCCCACGCAGTAGCCCTGAAACTAGGAGCAATATCCTTCACAGCCTGGTGGTGAAAGGAGTTAACACCCACACTAGACTTTCCAAATATACCATGTAAGCGGGAACCCGCCTCCAAACGAACTTTATGAGATGGGTGATAAGTGGGAGCCTGCTGACGATGCTTCAAAGAACCCTTCATCTGACCGTTAACATCCTGATAGAGGGTCCCCCCAGCAGCCACATTCAACACTTGAATCCCACGACAGATCGCAAAGATAGGCTTACACATATCTAAAGCTGCCTTAGTTAACAATAACTCAAATGAATCCCTCAAAGGATCAATACTGCCCTGCAGTGGAATTGGATTCTCACCATAAAGCTGCGGATCAACATCAACACCCCCAGTCAATATTATACCATCCACAAGCTTCAGGAAGGTACCAATATCAGCATCAAAGGTAGGGGGAAGAATTACAGGCACTGCACCACTACGCTCAACAGCCTTAACATAAGATTCAGGTATAGTGTAACTTTTCTTATCTGAACTGTAAGATGACGTCAAACCGATAATAGGTTTCATCAAGACTCCATGCCAGATGAGCGTGGTAATATTTAAGACTTCAACTTTTTACTCCTACAACACCAAGCGCCTCAGGAATATACCTGAGTCTAGAGAATCCTGCGTTCCTCAAGCGATTCATAACCCCCTTGCGCACGTCACGCTTACGATACTTACCCCCAGGGTTCCCAGTATAATGGAATAACCCACCACCAACCCGGATCACCCGATTAAGTCGGCGATAAAACTCCAAACTGTATAACTCACCAGCATGAGTCAGTCGGGGAGGATCATGAATCACATAGTCATAAAAATGATCAGGGAAAGAATTCACCAGTAAAAATGAGTCTCCCACTATCAAGTGGATTCGATCATCCGTATACAGTCTCCTAGACCAAGGATTCAACTGGGACACCCTTAAAACAGGTATATTCCGCTCAACTGTCACAACAGATTCGGCACCAAGACGGGCAGCTTGAATAGCGGTATACCCAAGACCATTACATGTATCGAGTACTCTTCCCCCTTTAAGCCCCAGAGCCTGTAATTTCGTTTGTGTATCCTCATCAGGTGTAGTATCCTTGGTTCTATGCATACGGATGCCATCAATCTCCAAGGTTGGGGCCCTTTCAGTCGCAGTGAGTTTGTAATAGTGATTCGTTGAAACTGCAACCTGAAAAACGCCTTCCTTCCCGACGAAAAAAATTGAACTCCCTCGTTTTCTGATCAACTCAAGATCCTCACGGGACACCTGAATACCATCGGGAAGGTATGCAACAATACCATCGTATTCAACGTTTACATTTGATAGACCCAAATCCAGAGAAACCCGTTGATCACCATTCAGAATCAGCTCTGCCGTTCTTTTTGATAGCAGTGGAGGTAACGACGTGAAGTCCATCACCACATAAGATGCTGTGGTAGTTTATCTTGATTCTCAATTTAATTTTGGTGTAACCTGAAAGTATAAAATAATGAGTCAGAAAGAAATTATTAGGGGGACCCCACTGGACAGCGATATTCGCTGATTCATTGTATTTCCCCTTTGCGCGGGTTCTACTACATATAAAATTCATACAGCCATCTGGTATTGTTAAGATGAATAAAAATAACCATCGTCAGTTCCAAATCTAAACCTTAAGACGCCAACCACTTACCCAGCTTTTAAAAAGGACTAAGTAGAAGAGAAAAAGACATGTCTACCTCCCAAGTAATATGCATCTCCCACGGTGAAGATGCCGATGGCTTAACCAGCGCAGCCCTAATCAAACGCATAAAAGACGCTAAAATAATTCTAGCAACATACGATAACTTACCAGAAATTTTCAAAGAGATAAAGCCACCAGTCATGGAACTATACATCTGCGACCTGTATCTACGGGAGGTAGTAATACCGGAAGTACTTAGGATAAGCGAATTCTGCAAAATAACCTACATAGACCATCACCCAGCCGAGGAAGGTGCCCTTGACAGAATAAGAGAGGCAGGAATCACAGTATATCATAATCCACTCGACTGTGCAGCAGTTCTAACCTACGACTATTTCAGAGAAGAACTGGGAAGAGAACCAGGAAGACTAGCAGCATACGCTTCGTGGGGTGACCAGTTTGAAGATGGCCCCATAGCAACCAAACTACTGAATGAGTACGACCGTCAGATGGTACAAATTGAAGGTTTAATGCTATGTTATGCAATTACTAGAATACAGAACGAGGATTTTAGAAAGGGAATTGTCAATGAGTTATCAAATCTAGCATTCCCTCATAGAATTGAAGGGGTTCCGGAAGCAGCCGTGGCTCATATGGAAGATGTGAGTAAAGTTATCGAAATGCTTCCAGAAAAAGCCACAGTGTATGGAAACCTCGCATATCTAAGAATGGATGACGACACACCCGTTGGCACCGTCGCTAATCTAATTACAGACTCTATTGGAGTCCCAGTTGGACTCTGCTATCGGGAGAAAAATGACGAGTTAGCAAATATATCAATACGAAGCCGCAGGGGCTATAATTTCCATCTAGGTAACATTACTCGGAGCATAGCTCGGGAGAAAAAAGGATATGGTGGAGGCCACAAGAGAGCAAGTGGTGCCAGCATACCTCTAGAACATGTCATGAGTTTTATCAAAGAGTTAAACAAAGCAATATCTGATTAATCCCTCTTCTTTACAACAACTGTGTCTGATATTTTGTTGAAGAACCTCTGATCGAGTTTAGGACTCAAGAACCATCCTAGAATCAGATCAATGGGTAACAGGAAAGCCTTCCCAACAGCCTGTAATGCGGACTTTCCATAGTCAATTGGGCCACCATCAATATGAGCTACTTCTATCTTCATCGCTATCTTACCGAGACTCTGCCCATAATTCCCTTCCATTATAGTCCAGTAAAAGAAATAGAGTAAACTTCGACCACCAATATTCATGAAGGGAACAGACCAGTTCATACCCATTCCCATTGAAAAAGGAAACACAATCGAGGAAATGGTACCAACGACAATAGTATCAATAATATAGGCGATAACTCTGTCACCCCAACTAGCTAACACAAATGAATGCTTGTAGCCAATCTCTGCACCACACTTTGGGCAGTAGGTTGCCCCCTCAGATACTTCACCACCACACTCTTTACAAAAGGGCATAATATTTCAAATGATCTCTGAGAGAACAGACTGATAAACATTCACAAATTAGAATAAGGATACCAGTAAACCATCTAAAAATTGGTAGTGGATCTATACTTCTTCCTTTGTGCAGCTAATCTGGCCAAGGAGGCTATCAGCTTCTGATGCAGACAGTTTAATGGTGTAAAGATATCTATCTGTCCTCAGCTTGAGTTTAGTCTCATCACCCAGCTTTTTTACGATGCATTTGTCAGCCTTCTTTGATAGCTCAACGAATTCGTCTTTATCGAAGATTTCCTTTGGCATTGTTTTCACCTGTAGCCTTTCAAGTGAATGGGTGCCTAATAATAGGCTTTTCGGATCCCACAGAACTATACCTTAAATTCGTCACCTTCATTGGGGGCAAACGCGTTTAAGTCAAGTTCATCACGAGCCCACTGGGCAAGATTCTCACAGTTTTCAGGCTCACCATGAACAACGTAGACATCCGGCTTACCCTTCAAACTTCGTAGGAAGGCTTCAAGCCTAGTCTTACCGCAATGGCTGCTAAAGTCAAAGTGCTGGACCTTGGCTTTAACCTCCTGATCCACACCCTTGATAGGGAACAAACCAGTCTCAAGGAGTTTAGCTCCACCTGTTCCCGGCACCTGGAAACTCACAAGGAATACCGCATTATTCTCATCTAGGGCAAGCTTTTCCATATAATGCATAGCAGTTCCACCCTGAAGCATACCCGATGGAGCAACAATAACATCAGCTCTTTTGGCTGCTGTTCGTCTGTCTCTCCATCCCTGAATTGCTCTTGTGCTGTTGATAACTTTCATGAAGGTCTTGGGTGTCCGGACCAAGTCTGCATGATCGAGTGTTATTTGGTTTACTGCGCGTGCCATTCCGTCTACTACAGTTTTATAGTTTAGTTTGTGGGCTTTCATGACGCATAGCATCTCCTGACTTCGGCCAACAGCGAATGCAGGAATGAATACTTTGCCTCCATCATGGAGTACACTCTTTATTGCATTGACAAACTCGTTCTCTATGGTCTTTCTCTCTGCGTGATCTGTGTTGGCATATGTGCTCTCTATGATTACTGCGTCAAGTTTATGCTTAGGTGGTTTAGCTGCATGTGTCAACCGGGTGTTCTCAGTGTTAAAATCTCCAGTGTATAAGATACGTTTTCCACCGGCCTTCACATCGACCATTGCGCTTCCTTGAATGTGTCCTGCGTTTAGCAGGGAGAATTCAAGGTTCCCCATGCGGACAGGTGAACCATATCCTATGTCCTTCCTGTTCCGCATCATTATATCGAGTTCAACGTATTCGAAGGGGAGATAATAGCCGCTGAGCTTTATCATATCCTTGATGAGAATCTGCATTAGATCTGTTGTCAAAGGAGTTGCGAATAGTGGTTTTGGAGTTGAGAGGTAGAACATCGAGGCACCACCTGAATGGTCAAGATGTGCGTGGGATATAACTATGCCATCCACATCATTGGGTCTAATATGAGCAGGGAAGTTGGGTTTATCACCAATGTGTACCCCATAATCCATTAATAGACTCTTTTGCCCAGAGTCAACTAGTATAGCATTTCTGCCTACCTCATGGGTTCCACCCATGAATTTTAAATTTACCATTTTCTTGTCTAACCTAGGTGTATTCGACACGAGCCAATCTTTGAAGCAGATAGACTCGGATCCTTTCCCCGGACAGTATTCGTGTCCTGGGGGGACGCATTACTTGATGAGTTCCTAAACTTAACCATTTCTTAAATAAAAATTGGATAAAATGATGAAAAGAGAGGTCAGCTCTGTGCTTGAGCTTTTCCAACGGCTTTCGCTAAGCTTACCGCCTGAGCTTTTGTTTTTTGGATTATCTCAACAACAGTTTCAGGGGTTACATATCCTGCTTGAACGGCCACTTTCTTGACGTTCTGGAATGCAAGTGCTATCAATGCAGATGTTGTATCCTTGGTGGCGTATGCTGAGTGCATTGCCACTTGGAATGCATTACTGTATGCTGTCATTAGATTGTTCATGTAGGCATCCATATCAATCAGCAGATCTTTCCCGAGAATTACTTCACCGTTCTCATAGACTGCTTTAATCTCAAGACCCATCTCTGCAGCTTTCATACCTAATCGGCTGAGTAAGTCTGCTAGATCTTCGGATATTTCGTCGCCTGTTTTGGCGACTTGGGTATCCTGTGTTATCCAGATGTTTCCGCTTTCGATACGTGTTCGGATTCCTAGTGACCCAAATTTGCTGATAAGGGGACCGGGTGCTAATCCAGAGTTCCCTGCAGCAATGGTGATGTTGTTAAGGGCTATGTCTCCTACTTTAGCGAAGACTTTTGCCTTGTTTTTATGGAGGGTCATGGCAAGTTTGAAGGGGTTACCATTGCTGAAAATATAGGCATTCTGTCCTTTGATTTGGGCTGTAAATTCATCTAGATCTTTGAGACCTGCTTGTATCATGGCTTTTTCCATGAGGGTGTTCTTGATGCCCTTGATAAGGACCTGCCCTCTGAGAAGCCGTCTCATATCCTGAAGCATTCCGCTGCCAACCTTGGTAAGGTCTGCGGCCCCTATGATTTGGTACTCATTGATGAGTTTAGCGGTCTCATCAACTATTTTCTGTTTTTCGAGAGATACTTGTGACATTTTTTCCACCTCAAAGCAGCTTTATGGCTGGTCCCATGGTCAGTTTGATGTATATGGACCGTATGTTGTTTTTACCTCTCTTTACAGAGTTTATGATATTACTGAGCACGGATTCGATGTTGCTCACTAACTCATCATCGTTCATGGTCTCTTGGCCAACTTTGCACTTTACGAAGGGCTGATCCCTGCTTCGGAGAACGATTGTTCTCCTCTCCCGTTCCAATATGGAATCTATTGGTGCTTGTGGGGGGACAGGTGTAGGCATTTTACCCCTTGGACCGAGAATGGGTCCAGCTACTCGACCTACAACAGGCATCAAGGGGGCTTCAGCTATGAATATGTCATAGCCTTTCAGCCGCCTCTTTGCTGCTTTCTTGTCTTTTGCTAGGTCGTCTAGTTCTCTTGGTTCCACGACACTGTCTGCCCCTGCTCTGCGTGACCTTAATGCGAGGTCGCCTTGTGCGAATACGAGAACTTTCTGGTTCCCGATTCCATTGGGGAGGGATAGACGAAGGTTGACCCTGTTGTCGGGTTGCCGCATATCTAAGTCCTTAAAGTTGACCGTTAGATCCACTGATTGCTCAAATGATCTTTCGGGTGCGCCCTCTCTAGCCTTTTTGAGGGCGTCGATTATGCTATTGCGTGGGACCGACATTAGGTGGCCTCCACTAGGACGGAGTCATATGCTCCTGAAGATATCATGGTTTGCACTTCTCCGGCAGGTTTGCCTTCGACTGTGACACCCATGCTTTGGCAACTGCCCACGATCTCCTTCACGGCGGTCATAAGGGAAGCTGCGAAGAGACCAGGTCTCTTCTTTTTGGCTACGCTGATTACTTGATCCATTGTCATGTCTCCAACATAGTTTGTGTTGGGAGTTCCTGAGCCCTTTGAAATTTCCAGTGTCTGGGTTATTAGGGCGAAGGTCGTCAGCATGCCTACCTTGATTGTGAACGCCTTTGTGTCTGTATCCAAGATTACGTCGACTGGTACGGGTAGACCGTTATACTCAGCTGTCACTTCATTGATCTTATTAACGATCGACATGATGTTGACGCCGAGGGGGCCAAGTGCGGGTCCAATTGGTGGACCTCCAGTGGCCTTTCCGCCAGATACGATGAAGTTGAGTATTTTTTCAACCATTGTTATTTGCCTTTTTTAATTTCTCGGACGTAGTCTGCGTGAACTGTAATGGGCAGTGTGAAAGCGGCCTCCAGAATTTCTACTGTGACTTCCTCCTTTGCTGCGTCAACACGTATCACCTTTGCCTGCATACCCTTGAAGGGACCTGCAATGACCTCGACCAGCGTTTCCAATTCTAGGCCCTCCACGACTGGTTTGGTTTCCAAGTAGTGGTCGACCTCATCGGGATTCACCATGCCATGTACTCGCTCTCTCACGTGGCGTTCACCACGGATTAGCTGGTCTACAGCGTGGGGTGCTGAGGTTTCTATTATTATATATCCTCTAAGCTCCGCTGGGGCTAGTATCGCCGCTATGGGTATGTCTTCTATCTTGGCTTTATCAGCCAGCAGACGGGAGACATTTCGTTCCTGACCCACAGTGACTTTTACTGCGTATAGCGATGTTCGGGGTAAGTTTTCTGACAAAGATACCACGTCCGGTGTAACCGTTAATGCAGAGGACCATGATATTAATATTACTCAGGTTTGAAAGCTAAGTGAAATACTTCCTGAATATTTTCTGTATATTACTGGGGTGTTTGAAGGGTTCGATGCCGTCCATGTTTTTTAGAATACCCACGTTTTCTGCATCCTCCTTTCGGACCCTTAGTTTTAGTTTCTTACCGTTGGGTAACTCTGTAATTGTTTCACCCTCATTGTAGTCTGTTGGCATTATGTAGACCGGTATGTGAGCTTTCAATGCCTGTAGTGCACCATTCGTGAGCATTGTGTCAGCGATTGCTAAGGTTATCTTTGCCACAGTATTTGAGGTTGCAGGAGCAATTAGTAGAAAATCATACACCCCTGTTTGAAGTTTTCCAGCCAAGAAGGGATTATTTGCATTCCGTTCTATGTGTATCTTAGAGAAATTTTCAGTCAATTTATCTTTGATTTTATAATATTGGACAACCTGTTCTCCTGCCTTGGAGAGATAGACATCTATCTTTAATTGGTCTATACATTTCTCAGCTATCTCTATCATCAGATCTAATGTTTCATCTAGCTGGTCCCCTGCACCTGTAATACCCCATGCTATTTTCTTCATTTCTTGATTTCCTCCAAGTATCCCACTAGGTTTTTCAAGGTCTTTTTCAAGCTTTTCAAGCCTTCTTCATCTGCTTGTATACCTTCCATGTTATCTTTTGACCAGAAGGAGGCTCCAAGGTTAGCTCCGAAGACTCCTCCACTGATCGAGACCATTCCGTTAAGGATATAATAGGTGTGAATCTGTTGTAAAGCGAGCTCCTGTCCTCCCGAGCGATCACCACCCAAAGCTATTGCAATCCCGGGTTTACCACGTAAAACATTCAAATTTGTAGTAAATAGGGCTCTTGTCCTATCCATTACTGCCTTTAACTGTGCAGTTATCCCCCCATTGTAAACTGGAGAAGCCATGATGATTGCATCTGCTTTAGATAATAGGGGATATAGTTCCTGAAGATCATCCTTAATGATGCACCCTTTGCCTCCTAGACAATAATCGCAATGAGTGCAGAAGCCAATCTCTCGCCCTCTGACAGCATACTGTTGCATTACATATCCAAGATCATCCAATATTTTCTGTGCTTGTATCAACACATATTTTGTAGTTTTTGCCCGGGGGCTTCCTGAGATTGCTAGAATCATCAATAATATACTTAATTTAGGGGCTGAAAAAGTTTACACAAGTTCGGGGAAGATATATATTTAGTAGAGTGTTTTAGCTCTTGAAATGTTGGATCAAGTTACGCTTCTCTTTGACTTTGAGGTAATCGTGGGTATATCAGTCTTGATACTGATTGGTATGATTTACTTTTTTTATATCAAATATCCTTACAATAAGGATATTGAATAATATAATTCTTGGAATAATTAGGGACTTAGTGCTACGGCTAGTATCCGTATTACGAAACCTATTCCACCCAGTACAGCTATTCCTAGAAATACAATTTTGGCGCTTTGCCAGTAGGTTTTCCAGTCTGGTCTCGTTAATGTCTGTAGGAGTCGTGAAGCTGACTGTGTGAATTCTTTAAAACCCATTTCTAACGCCTCATTTATGGTGATAACCTATAAATTCTTTACGTATCCGTGAGCAGCTTATCTGCGAACCAGTCAGCATCGAACTTTTGCAGATCGGTATATTCTTGACCTACACCTATGTAAAGTACAGGTTTTCCTGTGATGTATGCTACACTTAGGCTGCTTCCACCTCTAGCGTCTGCATCAACCTTTGTGAGTATTGCTGCATCGAAGCCTATACGTTCATTGAATGTCTGAGCCTGATCAACTGCATCGTTTCCTATCAAGCTATCAAGAATCATTATTGTAAGGTCTGGCTGAACAACTCGTTTTACTTTCTGCAATTCATCCATTAGGTTTCTGTTTGTTTGCATCCTACCAGCTGTGTCTATAAGAACCACATCTATTTTTTGGGCTCTAGCATGCTGGACGGCATCATAACTAACTGCTGCAGCATCTGAGCCATACTGGTGTTTTATTACCCTGACTCCTAGTCGACGTGCATGTTCTTCAAGCTGCTCTATAGCTCCAGCACGGTACGTATCTCCTGATGCAAGTACTACGCTGTATCCATTATCCTGAAGGCGTTTAGTTACTTTAGCGATTGTGGTAGTCTTTCCTGTACCATTAATACCTACGAACATGACGACTAGGGGTTCCCCTAGGAGTTTCTTCTCCTTTACTTTGTCTAGGAGCTCCCATCCCCCATTTGTGACTAAAACAGATTCAATTGCTTCTCTGAGTGCCTCCCTGACGGGCTCGGATTTATCACTGAATCGAGTGACCTGTAATCCTTTGAGACGCTCCTTTAATTCATCACTGATCTTA
>RCNB010001949.1_pt1 | contig 12779 bp, 10 predicted proteins | sample 2041321 | NCBI WGS metagenome assembly RCNB01 (sample SAMN09708232, study PRJNA481090) | Marine sediment metagenome, whole genome shotgun sequencing project. | reverse complement strand
TAAGACACTGGTGAATAAACTGGCAGAAAAACGAATATGATTGCTAATAGTCTATTTTTGGCAAAAGCTGACAGTTTAAGTAAATTACATAACTTCCGGAAGGTAAATCATGGAAAAACGTAAATTCTATGACCACATGTTACCCTTAATCGTGCTTACCTTCGTGATTATTGGCATCATCATGGTCTATAGTTCAAGCTCTATTTCCGCTACCAATAGATTTGGCGACAGCACTTACTTTCTCAAGCGACAGCTATGCTTCGCAGCAATTGGCTTTCTTCTTATGCTTTTAGCAATGAAAATCAGATACCAAATTTTAACACGACTGGTTTACCCTATTCTTATAACCAGCTTTCTGCTTCTGATCTTCGTGTTGATTCCAGGAATTGGTACAACTATAGGTGGTTCTATGAGGTGGTTCAGGGTAGGGCCTCTTTCTTTTCAGCCTTCAGAATTCGCCAAACTAGCCTTGATCATTTTCCTGGCCTACTCTTTGTCCAATAAGGAAAAGAAGATCAAATCTTTCTCCATAGGTTTTCTTCCACATCTGATTGTTACCCTTTTCATGTTTGCCCTGGTTCTCCTGCAACCAGATTTTGGTACAGCCATGATATTGCTATTACTCTTTTTTGTCCTGGCATTTGCAGCAGGAAGCAGGGTCCGATATTTAGCATATTTCGCGGGCATAGCTTCCGTGGGATGTTATTTTCTCATATCTTCCGTGGGCTATCGATTGGATAGATTCACAGCTTTTCTTAACCCCTGGGAAGATCCCACTTCTACAGGTTTTCAGATTATTCAGTCATTCCTGGCCTTTGGTTCAGGAGGATTCTGGGGTACAGGTCTTGGCAATGGAAAGCAAAAATTATTATATCTTCCTGAACCCCACACCGATTTCATATTCTCAATAATTGGGGAAGAACTGGGTTTTATAGGAGTACTTTTACTCATTATCCTTTTTGTCTTCCTGGCATATTGCGGAATAAGAATTTGCCTCAAGGCACCAGACCTCTTTGGAACCTACTTAGCTCTGGGAATCACCTCTCTTATTGTTTTACATGCGGTAATAAACCTGGGAGTAGTCATGGGACTCCTACCCACTAAAGGGTCTACGTTGCCTTTTATAAGTTACGGGGGTACATCTCTGGTCATCAATTTTATTGGTGTAGGAATTTTACTCAATATCTCTTCGCAATTATCGGTGAAATGCAGGTTATGAGAATAATCATTGCTGCTGGTGGAACAGGAGGACATTTGTTTCCAGGAATTGCTCTAGCAGAAGAGTTTAAGACAAAAAATGAAGGCAACAAGGTGCTTTTCATTGGCACAAAGAGAGAAATGGAAAAACGAATCCTCATCCCACAAGGTTTTATATTTAAGTCTATTGAGGTAACAAGCCTAAAGGGGAAAAATCTATTTGATATGTTGAAATCCTTGATTTCTATTCCCAAAAGTATTTTTAAATCCATTATAATTATAAAAAATTTTAATCCTGATTTGGTCATTGGTTTGGGAGGATATGTTTCTGGACCTGTTGTTCTGGCTGCAACACTTATGGGTTTCAAAACAGCTATTCATGAACAAAATACCTTCCCCGGTCTTACCAACAGGATACTGGGCAAAATAGCTCATTTGATTTTTGTTTCCTTCGAACAATCTATTTCCTATTTCCCAAAAGGAAAGACCATGGTGTCAGGAAATCCTATAAGAAAACAGTGCTCGGAAGCTTTATCTTCACCCCTTTTGAGAACCCCCTTCACTCTGCTGATTTTAGGAGGCAGCCTTGGTTCTCATCAGATCAACTGTGCCATGATAGATGCGCTGGAGGATTTACTGCCAATCCGAGATAAGATCAAGATTATTCATCAAACAGGTGAGAAGGATCTCAACCTGGTCAAAGAGGCTTACCAAAACAAGGGATTTTCCGCTGAAGTGTCAACTTTTATCGATCAGATAGTCAATGCCTACCAGCAAGCCAGCCTGGTTATCTCTAGAGCTGGGGCAACTACACTTGCTGAGCTGATGGCTCAACGCAGGGCTTCTATTCTCATTCCTTACCCCCTGGCGGCTAACCAACACCAGCATCTCAATGCTATGGCAGTTGTTAGTCAAAAAGCAGCTCTGATGATTGATCCTGAGCAAATAACAGGGAAGCGGTTGGCCAAGCTTATACTTAACCTTTACCAACAACCAGAGTCCTTATCCGAAATGGAAAACAATGCTGGCAAGTTGGGAAGACCAAGAGCTGCTCAGGAGATAGTTGATCACTGTTATAAACTTATAGCCCAGGTATAAATGTATCAACGTATAAAACACATATATTTTGTGGGAATAGGAGGAGCAGGAATGAGCGGCATCGCCGAGGTACTCCTCAATCTGGATTACAAGGTAAGTGGATCTGATATCAAACTTTCTGAAATCACCGAGAGGCTTAAGCGGTTAGGTGCAACCATTTATCAGGGACACAGTGAAAATCATATTACGGATGTTGACGTAGTCGTTACCTCCTCGGCAGTCAAATCCAACAATCCTGAAGTCAGCGCAGCACGCAGTAGGTCTATTCCAGTAATCCCACGGGCTGAAATGCTTGCTGAATTGATGAGGTTGAAATATGGAATTGCCGTGGCAGGTGCTCATGGGAAAACCACTACCACCTCCCTCATTGGAATGATCCTTGATCGAGGAGGAATCAGCCCAACAGTGGTTAATGGTGGTATACTCAACACCATTAACACTAACGCAATTTTAGGAACTGGAGACTTTATGGTTGCCGAAGCAGATGAGAGTGATGGTTCTTTCCTAAAGCTTTCCCCTACCATTGCTATCATTACAAACATCGATCCTGAACACCTGGATTATTACCATAATATTACGGAAATCAAGCGAGCCTTTATCCAGTTTGCCAACAAGGTGCCCTTCTATGGGCTCAATATTCTCTGTCTGGACAATGAATACATACAAGATCTTATGCCCCTGTTGGAAAAACGATACCTGACCTATGGATTGACTCCTCAAGCGGATTTGCAAGCCAGAGAGGTTACTGTTAAGGGATTATCCATGATCTTCAGGGTATACTACCACAATGAAGAACTTGGCAGGGTAGAACTTAAGATGCCCGGTCTCCACAATGTCTATAACGCACTGGCGGCAATTGCCACTGCGGTGGAACTAAACCTGGATTTTTCCGTGATAAAAGAAGCTCTCAAGACTTTCGAAGGCGTTAAGAGGCGATTCCAAATTAAAGGAGAGTTTAATGGAATCACTCTGGTTGATGACTATGGACATCACCCAACAGAAATCAAGGCAACCTTGAGTGCTGCTAAAAACATCTGGGAAGGAAGATTGGTAGTTGTTTTTCAACCCCACCGTTACACAAGAACCAGGGATTTATTTAAGGATTTCATAACTGCTTTTAACCAGGCAGATCTCCTCCTGCTTACCGACATTTATCCTGCAGGTGAAGATCCTCTGCCCGGGGTAAATGCAGAAACTCTTTGCCATGGAATCAGAGAACACGGGCACAAAAATGTCTACTATCATCCTCAGAAGGAAGAAAGTGTGGCTTACCTTACAAAATTGCTTCAACCTGGAGATGTAGTAATTACCATGGGAGCAGGAAATATCTGGCAGTTGGGAGAACAATTGCTTCAAAATTTAAGGCAATAAAATGAGCTCTCTTTCATGCAGCATAATGCATTTAAGGAACTGAGTAAAGATCTAAAGGGAAAGATATTATTCCATGTTCCCTTAAGCCGCTATACCTCTTTGAGAGTGGGTGGACCTGTGGACATAATGATTTATCCTTCAGACGTAATGGAACTTCAAAAGGTCATTTGCTTTAGCCAAACTCAAGCCATACCGTACGTCGTCATTGGCAGAGGGTCAAACCTGTTAATAAAGGATGGTGGTTTAAAGGGTATTGCTATTAGACTCTCTCTTGGTTTTAAAAGGATAAAATTGCTTAATCGCTCTCGGAATCATACAAGCGTGCTGGTAGAGGCTGGTGTGTCCTTAAATAGACTCCTGAAGTTTTGTATAGGAAGGGGGCTTTCAGGTTTGGAATTCTTAAGTGGCATCCCTGGTTCCATAGGCGGTGCTTTGGCTATGAACTCCGGTGCTCAGGGAAGGCAGATGAAGGACGTTACCGAATCTCTGGCTCTGATCACTCCCCAGGCAGAAGTGATAGAAAGAAGTAAAGAGCATTTAAACTTCGAATATCGAAAGTTGCACCTGCCAACCGGTACGATCATTTTAAAATCACAGATTCTAATGAAGCACAGGAGCAAGAAAATAATTCTTAGCGAAGTTGAAAAAATAAAAAAGTGGCGCAGGCAAACACAACCTCTCAATTTACCCAGTGCAGGATCTGTATTCAAAAATCCCATTGGGAAATCAGCAGGTCAATTGATAGAGCAAACCGGTCTTAAAGGATTTCGGGTGGGAAATGCAGAAATATCGGAAAAACATGCCAATTTTATAGTTAACCTGGGTGGTGCAACTGCAAAGGATATATTATCAATCATGGGAATCATACAAAACAGAGTCTACCAGAAAACGGGAATACGGCTTGAACCAGAAATAAAAATAGCAGGAGAAAATGGCAAGGTCAACCCATATCAGACATAAAGACAAAAGGATAGGTGTCCTGATGGGTGGCGTTTCTGCCGAACGGGAAATTTCGCTACTCTCAGGCAAAGCCATTCTAAAGGCTTTATTAAAGAAAAACTACAAAGCCTGTTCCATTGATGTTAATTCCTCTTTGGCACAAACACTTCTCAAAAAGAAGATTGAAGTCGCTTTTATAGCTCTCCACGGAAAATGGGGAGAGGACGGAACCGTTCAGGGAATGCTAGAGGTCATGCAGATACCTTACACCGGCTCAGGGGTGTTAGCCAGCGCTATTGCACTAAACAAGGGAATAACTAAGAAAATTTTAGGCTACCATCGACTCCCCACTGCTGATTTTCAAATTTTAAAGGCAGAAGAAATTAAACGTGTAGATTTTCATCGACAAATAAAAATATCTCTGCCTCTAGTGGTTAAACCGATTGCCGAAGGTTCAACCATCGGAACCAGTATAGTCAAACAAAAAAGAAGTCTCAAAAGTGCCTGCCTGAAGGCAGCCCGATTTGATCAAAACATACTGCTGGAAAAATTCATAGAAGGGAAAGAAATAACTACCGGCATCTTAAATGGTGAAGCACTTCCTCTAATTGAGATTGTTCCCAGAGATGGTTTCTACAATTTTCAATCTAAATATACTCCCGGCAACACTGATTACATTATACCTGCTCGGGTTAAAAAAAACGTGGCTTTAAAGATTCAACAACTGGCACTTAAGGCATATCATGCGATTGGTTGTGAGGGAGCACCACGCGTTGATTTCATTTTAAGTCACAAAAAGAGTCAACCTTATATCCTTGAAATCAACACTATACCAGGCATGACTGAAACCAGTCTGCTCCCCATGGCAGCTCTTCATATTGGAATAGATTTTGAAAACCTGGCTGAGAGGATGTTACTTAACGCTCGATTAAAAGGGGTAAACCTGAGGGGTGGCTAAAGACATGAACTCATACATTCCTTATTAATCATATTAATAATTATAATCAGAATAAAAGCCACCCCTCTATTTTTAGAAAAAGGAATCAAGAACCCAGTTATTCTTCAGGTAATCTTACTCATGACAACCTCTGCAATAAGCTACAGAAGAAAAAAATTGAGAAACTTAAGGAAAATAACCTCCCAAAAAACAGCAAAGAGCAAAAGGGACTTGACACATGTCTTCAACATTTGTCTTAAGTGCACTATTTTTGGCCTGTGTGTCATATTCATTTCCCTCTTTTCAATCATACTTTATAAGGAGACTTTAAAATCAGCATACTTTCATGTAAAGAAGATCCAGGTAGAAGGATGTCTCAGACATACAAAAGACCAAATTCTATACATAGCTGGCATAAAATCCCAGATTAATCTGTTTTCGCTTAACCTTAAGAACATCTGTCAATGCCTGGAAAACTCACCCTGGATAGAGCGGGCAAAGGTCAAACGAATATTTCCTGACAAGCTGGATATCAGCATCATTGAGAGGAAACCAGCAGCTCTAATCAATTTAAACCAGCTCTATCTGGTCGATAAAAAAGGGACTATCTTCAAAAAGGCTGAAAGAGAAGACGGGTTATTGGCTTTCCCCATTTTAACCGGAGTTACCTGGCAAGATCTAATGAAACCGCAGGGGATCCACACTCATTTGATCGCTCAAACACTGACCCTTATGGCCATTCTTGAAGAAGAAGGAATAGACATCTCTGCTATTTCTGAAATCAATTTAGATCCTGCCTTTGGGCTGACTATTTTTACTACTCACAATGCTACCCAAATCGATATGGGCTTTCCTCCCTTTCAAGAAAAGTGCAGACATCTCTGCTCAATAATGGAGGATCTTAAACGTAAAGATTTAATTCCTCAAACCATAGACTTAAATTACAGCCGCAGAGCTTTTGTTAAGACCAAACCACAAAACAAAGAATTTAAATCCATCAAGAAAGGAGGTGAAAAACAATGGGTAAAAATGGAAATATAATTGTCGGACTGGACCTCGGCACAACAAAGACCTGTGCTATCGTCGGAGAGATTAATAACGGAGGGGTTGATATTATCGGCTTTAGTAGCGCTCCCTCCAAGGGGTTAAGAAAAGGCATGGTGATTGATATCGAGAGTACTGCATCCTCTATCAATAAAGTCATCGAAGAGGCAGAACTCATGTCGGGCTGCAGTATCAGCTCAGTTTACACCGGAATTGCAGGCAACCACATCAAAGGACTCAACAGTCACGGGGTTATCGGGATAAAAGATCATGAAGTGAAAAAAAATGATATTGATAGAGTCATCGAGGCAGCTAAAGCTATTGCCATCCCCCAAGACAGGGAGGTTATACATGTTCTCCCTCAAGAATTTATTGTTGATGAACAGGGTGGCATTCACGATCCTTTAGGAATGTCAGGGGTAAGACTGGAAGCAAAGGTACATATGGTTACCGGTGCAGCAACCTCTGCACAAAACATTATCAAGTGTGCCAATCGCAATGGGCTGGTTGTAAAAGAATTGGTACTACAACCACTTGCTTCCTCTGAATCCACTCTGGAGATTGACGAAAAGGAGCTAGGTGTAGCTTTAGTAGATATCGGGGGGGGTACCACTGATATCGCTATTTTACATGGAGGCAGCATTCGATACACCTCTGTACTTCCTCTGGGAGGAAATCATATCACTTCAGATATTGCGGTGGGACTTAGAACTCCTTTAAAACAGGCAGAAGAACTTAAAATCCAACACGGTTCTGCCTCTAGCTGTCTCACTTCAAAGGACGAAACGATTGACGTTACCTGTATGGGAGGAAGACAACCCCGAAAAGTTTCAAAAAGATTCCTCTGTCAGATTATCCAGTCACGGGTAGAAGAAATGTTTAACCTCATTCACCAAGAAATTACCAGATCTGGCTATAAGGAACTTATGGCTCCGGGAGTGGTGCTGACAGGTGGAACTTCCCTGCTTGAAGGAATCCTTGAGGTTGGCGAGCAGATTTTGGATCTGCCAGTGAGGATAGGATACCCCAACACTGTGGGAGGACTATCAGAAATTGTCAAAAGTCCCATCTACGCAACAGCCGTTGGTCTTGTACTCTATGGCAGGAAACATACATCAGATCACAATCATAAAAACGGGGGTAAGAATTCAATTCCCGGGATGACCCGAAGCGTGAAAGACTGGTTTGCTGAAGTTTTTTGTTAAAAAAGATTTAACCACAGAGAACACGGGGAATAAATTCATTGTCTAAAAGCTCTGTGACCTCCTGGTAAATTTTAACAACAACATGCACGAAAGGAGAAAAAAATGGATAGTTTATTTGAAATTGAGGAAGACTTGGGTCAGGTTGCTAAAATCAAGGTCATCGGTATTGGTGGCGGTGGGTGTAATGCCGTTAATACCATGATAGCATCTCGCCTGGAGGGAGTGGAGTTTATCGTAGCCAATACAGACCTCCAGGCATTAGGAAATTCACTTGCCTCTACAAAACTGCAGCTCGGTGCCAGCCTAACCAAAGGGCTGGGTGCAGGGGCAAATCCTGAAACAGGAAGGAATGCCACTATCGAAGATGCAGATAAACTGAGAGATGAACTCAGCGGAGCTGATATGATCTTTATTACTGCTGGACTGGGTGGAGGAACAGGCACCGGTGGGGCACCAGTTGTTGCAGATATTGCTAAAGAACTGGGGGCTCTTACCGTAGCGGTTGTCACCAAACCATTTCTCTTTGAAGGAAAAAAGAGACAGCAGGCTGCCGAGAAAGGGCTGGAAGAACTCAAGCAGTCTGTCGATACCCTCATCACCATACCGAATCAACGACTGCTCAGCATAAGCGACAAAGGTATGTCTTTAATAGAAAGCTTTAAAAAAGCTGATGAGATTTTACTCCATGCCTCAAAATCGATTTCTGATCTGATCACCATTCCCGGTTTAATCAACCTGGATTTTGCCGATGTAAAAACCATCATGTCTGAAATGGGGATGGCCTTTATGGGAATGGGAATTGCTTCGGGAGAAAACAAAGCAATAGAAGCAACGCAAAAGGCGATATCCAGTCCCTTGTTGGAAGACATTTCAATTAATGGTGCAAGAGGTTTACTCATTAATATAACTGGTGGAGAAAACCTCACTCTTCATGAAGTCAATGATGCTTCAACGTTGATTCAGGAAGCGGCTGATGAAGATGCCAATATCATTTTTGGTGCTGTCATCGATCCTAAAATGGAAGATGAAATTCGCATCACGGTAATTGCAACTGGATTTGGAGCATATGAAGAAAAAAGGATAATTGAACTAAAAAATACGATCTCTCAACTCCCTGAATCAACTGACGAACACGATTTCCCCGCCTATTTGCGCAATGACATAAATGGTGGAAATGGTGGACAACAGGTAACGAAAGTAGGTACCATCATCAGTGATTTCATAAACGACGAATATGACATTCCCACTTTTCTAAGAAGTAATGAAGAACTGAATCCAAGTGAAGCTTAATACTAAAAGGCAGAAAGATTGTCACCACCAATCTTTTTCAACAAGTTGCATCTGTAACTTATGTACAAGTATCGTTTAAATGAGCAGACTACCGTCTCGCATACTACTTCAAAATACCAAAGCTTTACTTTCTGAAGAGAAAGGAACGGTAAAAAAACCATGGGGCAGTAACACCACAGTTGTTTTAGTTTATCCCAACAGATATCATGTTGGGATGTCCAACCTCGGATTCCAGAGCATCTATCAACTGTTTAACAATCTCCCTGATACGCTGTGTGAAAGATCCTTTTTGCCTGAGCGAGAAGAACAGTGGGAATTGATAAGGTCTCAAAGTGTTCTCTTCAGCCTTGAGTCATTTCATCCCTTTCGCGACTTTCACTTTATCGCTTTCTCCCTCTCTTTTGAAAACGACTACCTAAATATCTTAACCATCCTCAAACTTGCTAATATCCCCCTGTTAAGCTCTGAGAGAGGAGATGAATACCCTATCGTTATAGCTGGTGGTGTCTGCGTTTTCCTCAATCCAGAACCACTGGCAGAGTTTATTGACCTTTTCATCATTGGAGAAGCAGAAGAAGTACTCCCGAGACTCCTGTCGGTTTACCAGCACCATCGAGATAAGACTGTTAATAAAGAGACACTCTTAACTCATCTGGCACAGATTGAAGGTGTATACGTCCCCAGATTTTATCAGGTTCACTATGACTCTTCAGGCAAAATCAAATCTTTTAAATCCCGGGGGGAAGTACCATCCAGGATAAAAAGAAGAAACACCAGAAAACTGGATCCATTTCCCACACACTCGTCAGTTATAACTCCTCACACAGAGTTCAGTAACATGTTTTTAATGGAAGTAAGCCGCGGTTGCTTACACCGCTGTAATTTCTGCGCCATTGGATGTGTTTACCAACCCTACCGAAAGAGAAGCTTGGAAAAACTTAAGGAAACAGCTACAATTGGGTTAAAACAACACCTCAAAATAGGCCTCATAGGGGCTACGCTCTCGGACCATCCACAAATCACTTCGCTTTGTAGCTTTATTATTAAGGAAGGGGGTAAATTCTCTGCAACTTCCATGAGAATAGACTTGTTTGACGAGGAGTCAATCAGGCAATTTAAAAAAAGCGGAGCTCAGACTATCACGCTCGCTCCCGAAACAGGTTCAGAACGATTGAGAAGAGTAATTAACAAACACCTTTCCGACAAACAAATTTTTAATACATTAGAAATGATAGCATACCATCGCTTCCGCTACCTTAAACTCTACTTTCTTATTGGACTTCCTACAGAAGAAGCTGAAGATATTGAACAACTTATTGAACTAACGAAAAAAATAAAACATCACCTCGTAAAATCACAACCCCGGTCCAGATATCCGGAAACCATCACCTTAAGCATTAATCCCTTTATCCCTAAACCATCAACTCCCTTTCAGTGGCATCCTTTTGAACACATCACTTCTCTTAAGAACAAACTTAAAAAAATTCAGAAAAGTTTAAATAAGGAAAGAAAGATTGTGGTTACCTGGGACCTTCCTAAATGGGGGTATCTCCAGTGCTTGCTGAGCAGAGGAGACCGGAGGGTAGGGAAAATTCTCGTGGCTGCTCATCATTTGGAAGGAAACTTTCTTAAGGCTTACAGGCAGGTGGACATAAACCCGGATTTCTATACTTATCGGCAAAGAGAACTGGATGAAATCTTTCCCTGGGATTTCATTGACCATGGTTTAAACAAACAGTCACTCATTCAAATTTACAAAAAAGCACTCGCAATGAATAAACCCTCGAAGGAATAATAAAAAAGAAAGAAAATACTATGCGGCATTCAAAAGATTAATTTCACAAACCCCTAAAATCAATATTCCAGTACTCCAACACCCCTTCATATCAGTGAGCGAAAAAAACTGATTGCCAGCAAAAGGCTCATATTCCCAAGATGATCCCTGGGTTTAAACAACGATGGATTTTTTCTTGAGGGTATTTCGAGAAACCTTTAAAAGCTTTGCAGCTTTACTCTTGTTGCCTTTCACCTTTTTGATGACCGTATTAACATACAGATTGACCATCTCATCCAATGAAAGAAAGCTACCATTCATTAAAAGAGTATCCAAAGATATCAACTGTTTGCTAACCTTAAATTCCATCTCTTTCATGGAAATGCTTTCAGACTGAGAAAGGATAACAACATGCTCTATAACATTTTTCAATTCACTTGCGTTACCTGGCCAATCATAAGATTCCAGATAATTTCTCACATCAGGGTCAACTCTCTTTACTTGTTTTCCGTATTCCTTATTAAAATTCTTTATGAAATGCATTGTTAATGGAACAATGTCATCAGAACGTTTTCGCAAGGGCAGAGTTTGAATGGTGCGTTTACTTATTTCTTGATACAATTCTTTGTTGAACTTACCCTTATCAACCAGCGGCTTTAGTTTCACACTTGTGGCAGCAATAATGCGTTTTTCTATTGCGGAACTACCTCTCTTTCTTCCCTCTCCAGATTTTTTACCCTTAAGAAATTTCAGCACTTTAATCTGATCAGCTTTAGTAAGATGCTCTATATCATAAAGAAAAAGAGTGCTTCCTCCTGACATATAAGATTCTTCAACCCTTTTCCTCTGGCTGTCAGTCCCTTTCTGCGTGCCAGACAGTTGGGCATCCAATACCTTTCCATTTCTATCTTTACAATTGATAGATACAAATGGGAATATAAACTGAGGACTCCTGATATGTATAATCTTTGCCAATAGCTCTTTCCCCGTACCTAATTCACCAGAAATCAATACAGGTACATTCTTGCCCTCAGCAATAGTAAGTACCTGTTGGTAAATGGCTTTCATGCTCTTGCCAACTAACATCATTTCATGTTTCTCAAATTCACTTATGTGTCTATGCCTTAATTCCTCTATCCTTTCTTTATATTGCTTTACCGTTAAAAATTTATCTAAGATAATATCTACTTCGGCCAGATTATAAGGATTAAGGAAATAGTATTCGGCACCCAACTTCATTGATTCTATGCCTTGTTCGGCAGAATCAACTATGGTAAAAAGGCTAACATCATTGCCATTCTTCTTAACCTTTTTCAAGACCTCAATCCCGTTGAGATCGGGCAGATTAAACGCAAGAAAAATCAGATCTGGCTTTTCCTTCTTTATTTCCCTTAAAGCCTTTTTTGCGGAAGTGGAAAAGGATACTTTGTATCCATTTCCCTTAAAAAAATCGACTAAACGACTATGGTCATCTTCCTTGTTAGCAATTACCTGAACCTTGACACCCATTAACCAAATTCCCCTCTGCTCATGACGATATTGTAAAACAAAAAACGAGAGTCAGTGTAATTCATTATTCCATGCGCAGGAAATAATGAATTCCCCATAAATTACTTTGATTTAAATAAGTTGTATAAATAATAAGGCTTTAACTCTTCTCCCCTTGCATTCATCATACTTAGAACATTTAGGTTCAAAAGAAGTTTTAAACAGGTATGTGATAATAAGAATAGGTTTAATAAGAAGGGTTCGTTTTATCTTGTACAAGCTTGTTCAAAAAAATGATGCCGGGAGATGTGATAAATTTTAAATAAATCTATCTTAATTATAATGCTTACAACAAAAAACCAACCCCCCCCCTTCTCAACGATCCTGCAAGAATAAATCAAAGCGCAAGCTAACAAATTACTTTTTACAAGTCAAG
>RCNB010001948.1_pt1 | contig 12780 bp, 14 predicted proteins | sample 2041321 | NCBI WGS metagenome assembly RCNB01 (sample SAMN09708232, study PRJNA481090) | Marine sediment metagenome, whole genome shotgun sequencing project. | reverse complement strand
TGGTGGAGTGACCAATTAGATATTATGCGTGATGGTGCAAAAGTAATGCCAATTAAAAAAGCATAATAGTTTAACCATACCTAGCATGGGCTTAATTACCCTATGTGAAAACTAAGCAACCCTAGCTTAATTGGAGTGGTTTTTTGATAGGGTGTTAGGGATAGTAAATGAGTGAGCTTGAAGAAATAAACAATCTAATACAAGCTGAAATCGATGGCTTAATCAAACAATTAGATGGTAAGCAGCCTGATTCCGCAATTGATCATATTAAGGAAATAGCTAAAATTCTGAGAAATAAAAAATTAAATAAAATTAGTTCTTCAAAAGCAATCGTGCAAGTAGATGATCAGTTTTTTAGTGAATCTGCGTTAATTCATCTTTTTAAGATAGCAAAAGCTAAAGATAACTTATTAGATAAAATGCATAGACTAAAGACAGCTTATATGGCTTTAGGAGTTTTTAATAATAAACAAAATGGCGAAACAGTATGGCAATCAAAAAAAATGATAAACGCTGTAAATGCGAAAATAGCCAAAGATCCAAAAACAAAAGCTTTAAAAGCGATTGAAGAAAAGTACATTGAAAGACAAAGTGAATTCAAACGTTACGGCTATTCAGCACAGTTCAAGCGTGAAATGGCAGAAAACTATCCAGTAATTACTGATATTAAGACCATTGAAAGATTAATAACTAAGCTTAACAAAGAAAACAAATTAATACCCCGTTAACTATTTAAAAGGGTATTTTTCTTGAATAATACCTTCTCAGCCAGTGTGTAGGTTAAACCCTTATTAAACAAATCGCATGATGTGTCTTGTCACTTAACAACAGGAGAAAAAACATTATGCAAGCTAAAGTATCAAATTCAATCAATCCAGCATTGCGCGACTTTGACCAGTTGCCTGATAGCGCAAACGTAAGGCTTCCAGTAGTTAAGGCCTTGCTTGGCTTTAGTGGCGCTACTGTTTGGAGGCTATCTAAACGGCAAGAGCTTAAAGCAATCAAATTATCTGAACGATGTACAGCTTGGAACGTTGGCGCATTGCGCACCTTCATAAGTAAGAAAGTGGAGGGTTAAGCCATGCACAATTTAACTCTCACGCAGTGCCCTAAATTTCATCACTGTAATGACCCTATATGTCCATTAGATAATGAATGGCAAAAAAGAAAGCATATTAACGGTGACCGTGTTTGCTTTTACCTATGTGAAGCCCAAAAGACCGACGCTAAGGCTGTTTTTGAGGTGCGAGGCCTAAGGTGTCTATATGAAGTAATGGTAGTGCATAACCAATCAATAGCAGACACGTACACACCTATTAAAAACGCACTTGAGAAAGCTAAAGCCACCAGTTCGCGAATGACTAGAAAGATAGGTTCGCGGTATGAAAAATAATTACTGGCTGGAAGAGCTGAGAATGTTAATAGAACGGTTTTCATATCTAAACCTAGATGCTGATATTGCCTCACTGAGTATGATTGAGCTATGGAGCTTATATTACTATCTACAAAGACTGGCAGGTAAGCTATGACACAAAATAGAAAAGCGCCAGCATATCAAGAGTATGCGGCTACCATGCTATCTAATAAGCATTACCGTTTAATGAGTCTTGCCGAGCGAGGCTTGCTATACGCATTGCGTTTAGAGTGCTGGGAAAATCAAGACTTACCAACTAATACAGGTGAGCTAGCAAAGTATTTAGGGGTTCAAGAAAGTGAAGTAAAAACAGCTTTTAAAGAAAGAGTTAAAACATTTTTTAAGATTGAAGGTGATAAATTAACTTGTCCCGAATTAGATGATTATCGGCAGCACTTGAACGATAGAAAAACAAAGCAGAGCGAAGGTGGAAAAAAGGGGTCAGCTAAAACAAATGCTAAGTTTAAAGATGCAGGTAACTTGCAAGTACCTCGGCAAGGTAGTCGCGACTCCTTAGTAAAGCATAGTTCAGATAAGTTAAGTAAAACCCAGTCATTAGATAACGGTGATATATCTACTAATATAAATGATGAATGGGTAAGTGATTATCAAAAAGCATCAAATGGTGAATAAAGAAAAGTGCAGTTGGACCCATCAGTGATTGCTGCAAAATTATGATAATTTTAATGATACGTTATTAATAAAAAAGTTATAAATAACAATAGGTTGCCATCTATTACAATTGATTTTTTAAGTATAAGAATAATGTAATTAAAATCATATGGTTAAAACGGTGTTGATTGTAATTTCTTAACAGATATGCACACACGAAAAGCTGACAAAACTTGACATTTTCTATGACAAGTCAGTTACCTAAAGTGCTGAATAATTAGACACTTATGGCCTGTTACGATTGGTATTAAGTTAATAAGATAATTACATTTAAGATCAACTAGATAAGAGTGAGTTAGCTATAGCCTCGCAAGCACTAAAGTGCGGGAGGGGCGGGTTAAAAGTATGGTTGCTTTGTGCTTACTATCGTCTATGAACAATATCTGTGTTAAACATCCTGAAAAAAGCTATTTTACGTCTCTATCAAAATTATAAACTCAGTCCATAAAAAAGGAATAATACCACTGGTCAGTAAGTTGTGTTGCGCCGCTTTTGCGCTTTTATGATAATGTAATGAATAAGCACCTAACCCTAGAATATAAAAAGAAAGAAATATGGAGCACATCAAATCATATATCACGTTATACGGATATACACGTCCGTAAAATATTTGTAGGCACAAGCGCCTCAGGCTTAGAGAAAAGAGTTTAGAAATGGAAATTTTAGCGTTTGTAGGAATTGCAGTCTTAATTATCGGTGGCTTAGGGGTTTTGATTGCAGCCTTCAAAACTAGTGTTCTTTGGGGCCTTGGTTGTTTGATGGTCCCCCCTGTTTCGCTAATCTACCTCATTTTGCACTGGCCAGATGCTAAAAACCCATTTTTGCTTCAGTTAGTGGGCCTGGGGATATTGTTTGTTAGCTTTTTGGGTGATCGGATGGTAGCTTATTAAGTATATTGACATCGGCTACTCAAACTTGCCTTAAAGAAATTACTTATCTATAGCCCTAAGCTTTAGTGTTTGTCTACATTTAGGGAAACTTGCACAGCCCCAAAAGTCAGGCTTATTGCCACTCTTAACTTGTCTTCTAATCATCTTAGTCCCACATTTAACACATGATGGAATTGTGTAGTCTTTTAGATAGACTAAAGCTAGCAACTTGTCTTGAGACTCCTTAGGTAATCTTTTAATCATCGTAAGAATCATGTCCCCACTAAACAAAATAAGACCATTAGGCTTAGCGATTTCTTTAGCTTCATCAGTAAACCCACTAGGGGTCAAATAGTATCCCTTAGATACTTTCTCGTGACTCATCACGCCTATGAACTCTCTAATAGCCTTAACACCCACTTTACTCTTCCAGGATTTACACTGAGCGATTGCTGAAGGCTCTGTAGAGCCCTCTTGATATAGTTTTATATCTATACCTCCATCAGCTCCTAAATCAGTTGATACAGCTTTCATGCCTCTTTCGTTAAAGATTGCCACACACACATCTTCAAAAAGTTTCCACTCCAAGGTCTGTAATAATTTAAGCGACCACTCTTTAGGGTGATCTGCTCTAACAGGTGTATTAGAAGAAATAGTAGGCTCATTTCTACTAAAAATATCAGAGGCGTCTACTTTGTTTGAATCTGCTGAGATGAATTTGTATAACGCTATTAATAGAAAGAAACCAGCCACAAAAGGCCATAATGGTTGAAGCTGACTTATGATAACTACCAAGTACTTATTAGTTACTACAGTCGGGATGATCAGTGCAGATAACGTAACAAGAACGCCCATAAAAGCCGGTAGCATCCAACTTCCTCTTATTCTTGCTTTTAACAAAGCCTCATCTTTTCTACTTTTTCTAGCCACAACGTAACCTTTCTTACTGTTTCTTATTGATGACATTATAACTATAGCCATAAAGTTATAGCCTATTCAAGGCTTAAGCAATGTCAATTTCCAACTGGGTGATGCGATCAGAATCATTTGCATACGAATTGAAGGTAACAAATAACGACAGAATTCCAATTATGGAAATAGTTTTAATCATGGTCTCCCTCTCATGCAATAATATTTTCAATATTGGTTTTGAATGGCTCAAGGTGTAGGGTTAGCTTTTGCTCTGTCTGTGTAATAGTAAATAGCTAGTATGGACGCAACTAAAGACTGAATTCCTTCTTATTTTTCAATTGTCGTTATACCAAAGTTTAGGCGCTGTATATGATGAAAGTGGTGTGTTTTATTATGTGTAAGTGTGCCATCAGTGTGCTATAGCGTAGGAATTAAAAAAGCCTACATCTCTGTAAGGCTTATCTAGATTGGTGGCCCGAACTGGAATTGAACCAGTTACACGCGGATTTTCAATACAAGGCAATCTTTTCTTGATGTTGCTGTAAGTCAAATATTTTCAACTAAATTTTTTTTCAAATCACATCAATTTTAAATTGCCGAGCCAGTATGCCGAACTAATAAGTCAAATTTGGTATCTTGGACTATATCAAGTTAAATAATATCAATGAGTTAGACAATGTTATGAGCCGAACCTTGCCGAAACGTAAGGTTAACTTTAACTTACATCTTGGTTTTGCGGAAAGTTGATATATTTTTGAAAAATCACCCTACTTATTAGCAGTTGCTTGATTTTAATTGTTAGTTGATTCTATTTTACATGCTGGAGGTCACCTAGCTTCCACGTTCCATTAAATACATACTTAGTTGGTCCGTAGAGACGAGCTGTCACCATCCAGCCTCTTCCTGGTACTAAATATGTAAAATCAATACAACTTGCTCTATAATATTCATTAAGATGAGGACGGAAGTAATACTGATATAATGGCTGTAAATGTACTTAAATCTAAGAAAGATGACTTATCTATTATTTAGTTTACTATTAGTTGCTGCTATTAGTCATGCTGAAGAGGGTGGTAGTGGACATTATCAGCCTGGCTCGATGAGTTCGTTTGCCGATGGTGTTTCTACAGAGCCAGTATTTATAACGCGCCTGAATGTTTTAAGTTACGAGGCAGATGCTAGTAAAAACCTCGCAATTCCTTTTGGCGGTTTAGCAACAACGGGGGCCAACGTCGATGCAAAGGTAGTAGCTTTGACGCTCGGCTGGGTGCCAGTATGGGGGGTGTTGAATGATACTTGGACATATCAAATGTCTATGACCCTGCCATTAGTCTCGATGGATGTCAGCGGCTCAGCGCAAGTCCAAACCCAGAGTGGGCAATTCAATCAAGACCTTTCAGATTCAAAGGTGGCTCTAGGCGATATAGTATTGATGCCGCTCATGCTGAATCAGAAAATTAGTCCAGATTTAAATATCAATTACCGCCTAGGTTTTTATGCGCCAACTGGAAGCTTTAAAGTTGGCCGTCTTGCTAATACTGGAAAAAATTACTGGACGATAGAGCCGACGGTTGGTTTCATATATTTAGGTCAGGAAAATGGCCGAGAAGTATCATTATTTATTGGTGCTGACTTCAATCAGAAAAATTCAGATACCAACTACAAAACAGGTACCCAAGTACATATTGACTCGACATTTGCGCAACATTTCCCATTAGGAGGTGGTTTGGCAGGAGTCGGTGTTGGTGCTTACTGGTATCAACAAATCAAGGCTGATAGCGGCTCTGGCGCAAACCTTGGCGATTTCAAAGCAAAAACTACCGGTGCGGGCCCTGTGTTGTCCTATGTCAATCAAGCATATGGCCAGAAATTGGTCTCAGAATTTCGCTGGTTGCATGAATTAGATGTAAAGAATCGTTTGAGTGGTGACATACTCTATTTTAAAACCGAAATGTTTTTTTAAAGCCAGCTTATAACGCCCATTTATTTTTTGATATAGCGAAGTAATTGGATGCAAGGCTTGAGTTTAGAAACCAGAAAGGCGTAAGTGATGAATATTGAATTTCTTATTGTGACTATTATTTTTACATCTGTGTTGATTGGGTGTGACAAGCAAAGCTCAGTAAATACTGATCAACTAAAGCCGAGCGAAGCGGTAGAGCTATCAATGGATCCTGCAGCTAAACTTGCAGCAGTTGAAGCAGCATTGCCAGAAAACCCTTTAAAAGATGCTTATTTTGGAGAGATTCATCTACATACATCATACTCACTCGATTCATATATCGGTGGTAATCGACGAACTCCTGACGATGCTTATCGTTTCGCCCGAGGTGAAGAGATGGAAATTCATGGAGACATGCATCGTTTAAAACGGCCATTAGATTTTGCTGCCGTTACTGATCATGCGGAATTTATTGGTGAAATGTTTTCCACACAAGTTGAAGGAGCGCCGGGATATGATAATCCTACATTAGTAGAGTTGCGCGGCCTGGATAAAGTAGATGAACAGCGCGCATGGTTTGTTAAGTATGTGGTTAAGAATAACCGATCAGCTAACCCACAACATCCACCGTTCTATGCTGGCAATGAGACTACGGTCAGTGCTTGGGCAATGAATCGTGATGTTACTAATAAGTACTATGAGCCTGGTAAATTCACCACACTGCATGGTTTCGAATGGACAGCAGCGCCTAACGGCGGAAACATGCATCGCAATGTGTTGTTTCGGGATGATAAAGTTCCAACGACTCCCTTTAGCAACGTTGATTCTGCTGATGAAGAAAAATTGTGGGACTGGATTGATGTTCAGCGAAACAATGGAATGACACTACTAGCGATACCGCACAACAGTAATGGATCAAAACAGCAGATGTTTGAGCCAGTGGATAATAGCGGGAAGCTATTGGGTACTGCCTATGCACAGCGGCGTCAGTCGATGGAACCTTTAATCGAGATGATGCAAATTAAAGGTAATTCGGAAGTTACCCAGCAATTTTGGCCTAATGACGAGTTTGCCAATTTTGAAAACGGCGATTCGATGGCGAAATTTAGCGGCCGTGAAAAGAAAAAAGATAATTATGTGCGTTACGCCGTCATAAAAGGTACGCAATATCAAGAGACCTTGGGCGCCAACCCGTTTAAGTTTGGCTTTGTCGGCGGCACAGATAATCACAATAGTGGTATGGGCGATGTTGATGAAGATAATTATATCGGCAGCCACGGCCCGGTTGACGGTAGTGTAAAAGCACGCCGCACAGAGGCTATCGATGGTTGGATTGATGCCAGAGATTCCAGCCCCGGTTCGTTAACGGGTGTTTGGGCACCTAAAAATACTCGAGCAGCTATTTGGGATAGCTTGGCTGCCCGTGAAACCTTTGCAACGTCAGGTCCACGTATAAAAGTACGTATGTTTGCTGGTGCTGGCTTGCCCGCTGATCCAACCGATGCGAAAACGCTCGTGAATGATGGTTATGCTAAGGGTGTTCCGATGGGTAGCACCATAACCGCTTTGATTAAAGCGCCAACATTTACTGTTTATGCAGAGAAAGATAGTATTGGAGCCAACCTTGATCGTATACAAATTATTAAGGGTTGGGTTGATGCTAGAGGTGAGTCGCAGGAACGTATTGTCAATGTAATTTGGGGTGGCGAACGTAAACAGGATGCTGAGGGTAAGTTGTCCGTCGTCGGTAATACTGTTGATCTAAAAACTGCCACTTATACCAACGATATAGGGGCATCGATACTGATGGGGTCTTGGACCGATGAAGACTTCGAACATAAGCAGAGTGCTGTCTATTATGCACGTGTATTAGAGATTCCGACTCCACGTTGGACCACTTACGACGCAGTACGAAATAATTTGTCACTGTTAGAAGATGTTCCTGCAGTAATTCAAGAACGTGCGTGGACATCGCCAATTTGGTACACAGCAAAAAATTAAAAACTTAATTAAGCTTGATAGACAAGGATAAAAGGAATCTTCGTGAATAAGAGTTATCAAGTGTTAGTAGTTTTGTTGTTTTTTGCCTTGATCGCACAGGCTCATGCTGAAAACCAGTCACTTGAGCAGGCGGCCAACGATCCGACGGCTTCGTTGATGTCAGTTCAAATACAGAACATCCATGTTGGTGATTACCATAATCTGCATGATGAAAGTGGTAATACAGTTCTACTGCGTTCAGCTGTTCCGTTTATGGCTTTTGGCAAGAAAAATATAGCACGGATATCTCTGCCGTACGTTACAGATAGCCCTAGTGGTGAAAGTGGTCTGGGAGATTTAGTATTATTTGATCTTGTAGTAGTCGAGGAGTCTTGGGGGCGATGGGGGATTGGCCCTGTTATGCAATTACCGACGGCCACTAATGATGCTTTAGGTTCAGGAAAATATGCTGTTGGTCCAGCGCTTGGATTTACTGCCACTAAAGATAAAATACTCTGGGGCTTATTTAATCAGAATCTATTTACTGTTGCAGATAACGATAGTGGTAAACAAGATGTGAATGTCAGTATTTTACAGCCAATCTTAAACTATACTTTGCCCAACAAATGGGCAGTTGGCGTATCGGAAATGAATTTTATTTATGATCACGAAGGCGATAGATGGGCTTCACTTCCATTGGGCATTAAGATTGCGAAATTGAAAAATGTCGGTGGCATACCGATGCAGTTTGTTGGTTCTTATGAGCGAAATTTTGCCGATGATGAAGTCGGTTCTAAATGGGTGGTGAATTTCACAGTCAAGTTCATATTTCCTGTCGGAGGCTGATTTATTGGTGTTGATAGGCACAAAGATAAATATTGAAAATCCATTTATATTGAGTAGAGGATAGATCACTATGACTACAAAAAGTATCTCGATAGCTATTTACAGTGGCATTGCTGCTCTAGCTATAAGCGGCTGCTCGAAAGAAGCCGAGCCGCAAAAAACAGTTGATAGCAGCGTTCATACAATGCCAGTCGTCGCTGCGTCTGCTGTTGTTGAAATAAAGGCCGACAGCGAACACCCCAAACAAGTGTACTGGGGCGATGAACATGTCCACACTGCATGGTCAGCTGATGCGGGACTGGCTAGTGCAACATTGGGGCCTGAAGAGGCCGTGCGTTTCGCTCGTGGTGAAGAGGTCACATACCATACAGGCAACAAGGTTAAATTACATCGCAGCCTAGATTGGGTGGCGGTAACAGACCACTCCGATGGTATGGGAACATTCAATGAAATGATGGCAGGTAATCCTGAGTTTATGAACGACCCAACCGCTAAACGTTGGTCGCAGATGATGGAAAAAGGCGGTAAAGATTCAATGGCCGCAAAAAAAGAAGCGGTCAGTGCACAGTCCAACCAAAAACTACCCAAGGTTTTTATGGATCCTAAATGGATGATCTCGGCATGGAAAAAGACTGTCGATATTATGGAAAAATACAATGAGCCTGGTAAATTTACAGCGTTCATTGCTTACGAGTGGACTTCAAACGGTGTGGACGGCAACAATCTACACCGCAACGTAATCTTCCGCGATGGTGCCGACAAAACGCGTATATATCCACCACTCACAACGTTTGTTAGTGCTGATCCGGCCGTCTCGGGCTCTGACCCTGAAAGTCTGTGGAAATGGTTGGCTGACTGGGAGACTAAAACGGGCGGTCAAGTGTTGGCGATTCCACACAATGGTAATTTATCAAATGGTCAGATGTTTGACCTGAAGCGTTATAACGGCGAGCCAATGACCCAAAAATGGGCGCAAGACCGTGCCCGCTGGGAAGTGCTGTATGAAGTGTTTCAATATAAAGGGCAAAGCGAAGCGCATCCCGGATTATCACCCACTGACGAATACGCCAGCTTCGGTGTTTGGGATACTGGTAATTTAGATGGCAAGGCTAAAGAGCCCGGTCAAATTAATACAGAATATGCGCGAGAAGCATTAAAAAATGGCTTGAAATTACAGGATCATTTTGGTGCTAATCCTTTTAAAATAGGCATGGTGTCTGGTACCGATACTCATAATGGCTTGTCGATGGGTGGGCAGGAAGATAATTTTTACGGTAAATTTGGTTACTCTGGTCCTCCACGTGCAGGACGCTGGAATGAAATTTATAAGCAAGAAGGTGACTATACTCGACGTGATTGGACCATTTTAGCAGCAGGAGTAACCGGCGTTTGGGCCACAGCTAATTCCCGCGAGGCTATATGGGATGCCATGAAACGTCGCGAAGTCTATGCATCGTCTGGTCCCCGTATTTCAATTCGTTTATTTGCTGGCTATGATTTTAAAACGAGTGATGCGGTTGCTGATACTTTAGTTCAAACAGGTTATGCCAAAGGCGTGCCTATGGGTGGAGATTTGAAACCCTCTGAAGATGGTCATGCACCCACCTTCTTATTTTCGGCAATGAAAGACCCGCTTAATGCCAATCTTGATTCCATGCAAATTATTAAGGGCTGGGTTGACGACAAAGGCGAGACCTACGAGCGTATTTTTAACGTTGCTTGGAGTGAAACTAAAAGACGTAAAGAGGAGAATGGCAAGCTAACTCCAGTGGGCAATACCGTCGATTTATCTACGGCTACCTACACCAATTCTATTGGTGCTACTGAATTTGTTGGCAGCTTTACCGACCCTGATTTCGACCCTGCTCAGCGTGCTTTTTATTACGCTCGCGTCTTGGAAATTCCAACACCACGCTGGGTGGCATTTGATGCGTTAGCATTTCAGGAAACAATGGACCCTGTAGTTGAGATGATTCAGCAGGAACGCGCAGTCACATCGCCTATTTGGTATAACCCTCATTAATTACGTTGAGATTGATAAGTGCTACAACATACATGGGCAAAGAAAATTTCGCCCATTATTTTGTCCGATAAGGTGTTAAGTTGCGTACATTGATTCGTGAACCCTTACTGCATTTTTTCTTAATCGGCTTAGGGATATTCTTTTTATATAACATGGTGTCAGACAATGACGGCGACAATCGACGAATTGTTGTCAGCGAAGCAACCGTTCTAAGTCTTGTTCAACGGCATCAAACTGCGAGAAAGAGGCCGCCTAGCTCGAAAGAATTAAAAGGTATTATCGATAACTATATTCGTGAAGAAATGCTTTTTCGTGAAGGCGTGGCAATGGGCCTAGATCGTAATGACAATGTTATACGTCGACGCGTGTTGCAAAAAATTGGCGTGCTTACGGAAGAGTCGGTCAATCAAGCGGCCGCTACCGATGCGGACCTTAACCAGTATTTGAGCACACATGCCAACCGGTATGCGCTGCCCGCTACTCTGGGTTTTGAACAGGTGTTGTTTGACCCAGTTAGGCACGGCGAGAAATTAGATATTGATATTGCTGCCGCGCAGGAACAACTACTTGCCGGATCTGATGCTTCTGCAGTCGGTGACCGTTCGTTGTTACCCTCTGTTATTAATAAGATTGATGTGAACCGTTTATCGACTGATTTTGGCGATGACTTTGCGACAGCACTACAATTCTTGCCTGTTAACAGTTGGCAAGGACCAGTGCGTTCAGGTTACGGCCAGCATTTAGTGCGTGTGACTAATTACTCCCCAGGACGCGCAGCGACTCTGGTGGATGTTCGTGCTGATGTTGAACGAGATTGGGAAAATGATCGTCGCCTGCAGGCGGCCGATGATTACGTCACACAGTTGCAGGAATTATATGACATAAAAATTACGGCCAAGGAACAGCGATGAGGTTGGGTTGTCTTTTATTTTTGTTGCTACTTGCTCTACCTGCACAAGCAGATGTTTTTAAACCAGCGTATTTGCAGCTCAAGCAAATTGATGCGGAAAACTACGACGTCTTATGGAAAGTGCCCGCGTTAGATGCAGACACAACTCTGAAGACCCGTCCTGTTTTTCCGTTAGGTACGCAAGAACGAGCAACTCCCAGCAGTATCTTTAGTATGGGGGCTGTCACCCAACGCTGGCAGGTGATTGTGCCTGGTGGACTGGAAGGTAAGCCGATTAAATTTAGTGATTTATCGATAACCGGTATTGATGTTCTGGTGCGCGTTGAGCGTAGTGATGGGAGTGAGCAACTTGAGCGTATTCTGCCGGTTGAGCCACAGTTTATATTTACTGCTAGCCCTGGATCAATGGAGGTAGTGAGTACTTATACCGTAATAGGCATCGAACATATACTGACGGGTTTCGATCATTTACTGTTTGTGCTGGCGCTATTACTGATCGTTACTGGCAATCGCCGCTTATTAATCACTGTGACTGCATTTACTCTTGCTCATTCAATCACGCTGGCGCTAGCGACTTTCGGAATTATTCAACTACCTGGACCACCTGTCGAAGCGATTATTGCCTTATCGATTGTGTTTGTAGCCGTAGAGATTTTACGACAGCAACGCGGAGGTAATAGTTTTACCGTGCGTCAACCTTGGCTTGTTGCTTTTGTTTTTGGTCTGTTACATGGGTTGGGGTTTGCTGGCGCTTTAGCGGAAGTCGGCTTGCCACAAACTTCTATTCCCTTAGCATTATTATTTTTTAATGTGGGTGTTGAAGTGGGGCAGTTAGTATTTATCGGCAGTGTGCTGCTGTTAATAGCCATTGCAAAAAACCAATTCCAAAAAATATTAGGTTCGCGTCAGGCAATAATAGTGTCTGCTTATTTAATTGGCAGTGTTAGCTGTTTTTGGGTATTCGAGCGAATAGCGGGCTTCTAAGAATCAAAAGCTCCAGCTCGAGGTAGGTGAAAAATATTTGAATAATGATTCGTTACCCATTTATAAAAAAAAGCCCAGAATTTATCTGAGCTTAATTTGATTGGTGGCCTGAACAGGAATCGGACCAGTGACACACGGGTTTTCAATCCGCATTGCTAAAATATATATCAATACTAATTTGATTGTTCTAATTTCTTCCTATAGTGAGTTGTTTTAAAAAAACCAAGT
>RCNB010001947.1_pt1 | contig 12788 bp, 13 predicted proteins | sample 2041321 | NCBI WGS metagenome assembly RCNB01 (sample SAMN09708232, study PRJNA481090) | Marine sediment metagenome, whole genome shotgun sequencing project. | reverse complement strand
CCTGGCGAATGTGGAGCCAGTTCACGAGCAACCAGCGTCTGTAATGCCACCACAATCTGGCTGGCGATCAGGATCGGGTCTTTGCCACGATGAGGCGAGGCGCCATGAGTTCCGATACCGTGCACGATAATGTCGACAGTGTCCGCTCCGGCGTAAGTGGGACCTTCCGGTGCAGCAATCTTGCCGGCCGGGCTACCGGCCCCGACGTGCAACGCGAGCGCATAGTCAGGTTTGCCAAATCGCTCCCAGAGCCCGTCAGCACGCATAGCCCTCGCGCCAAGCACACGTTCCTCGGCCGGCTGTACTATCAGCATCAATGTACCGCTCCATGCGTCCTTGCGTGCGGCCATCTGCCGCGCTGTCCCAACAAGACTCGTGATATGTACATCATGGCCGCAAGCGTGCATTACCGGGACGACGTTGCCCGTAATCGGGTCCTTTTGCTGAGCTTTCGACGCGTTCGGCAGCCCCGACTTTTCTTCAACGGGTAACCCATCCATATCGGCACGCATCATGACAAGCGGACCGCTGCCATTCTCAAGCAACGCAACCACGCCTGTACCACCAACGTTCTCGGTGACCTCGAAGCCCGCTGCACGTAGTTCTTTCGCCATGCGTTCGGCCGTTTGGAATTCGACCAGCGAAAGCTCAGGGTTTTGATGAAAGTGATCCCAAAGATCGGCGAGGTAACTGTCGTAGTCTTGTTTAATGTTGTCGGCAAGTTCACTTGCGAACACAGAAGACGTACAAATCAGAAGCGCGCCTGTCAGCGCAGCGAGTGCCTTTTGCATGGTTGGAGCCCCGATAAACCAAATAGCAACGGGGCGATTCTATACTACGTAGCGCCTTGCAGCCGCTTAATTAGTGCACGCAGGAAGACTTTGTTGAAACGCAGCTGACAGGCTGATGATACCTGCTCCATCAGCGTTGAGCTGACACGCAGAATAGTGACAGCGCCGTCGGCCTGAATCGACGCCTGGCGCTTGGCGCCGCGTACGTAACTGGTCTCACCGAAACAGTCTCCGTTCGATAAGGCGCCGAGGCTGCTACCGTTGGCCTGCACAACAACTTTGCCGGTAACAATGATATAGAAGCGGTCATCGATTTCGCCTTCCTTGACAATGTCTTCGCCATCTTTGTACTCGTGCCAATCGGAGGCACGCAGGACTTCCCATATCTCGGCATGTGAAAATTCGTGGAAGAAAGTCAGCGTGCGGAGCACATCAAAATGTTCCTGTTTGTCGAGGCTGTCGTACTTCTGACGCAGGTCTTTGTAGACACGCGTTAATTCAGCAGCCATTGCAGCACCGCTGGATACTCGCTTGCCGGGCTCCTTGAGCATTGTCGTCGCAACAACATTCTCGAGTTCCTCGGGAAGGTCAGCGCGGTAGGTATGAATCGGTGGTGGTGTTGCGTAAACAATCTGATGCAACAGCTTCGACAGGTTATCCGCACGGAACGGCCGGAATCCTGTCAACAATTCGTACATGACAGCGCCCAGGGAATACAGATCCGATCGCGGTGTCAGCTCTTCTGACTGAACCTGCTCGGGTGACATGTAACTCGGCGAACCTGCAATACCTTCGATGCGCGACACTTCCGAGTCGCTAACAATGGCAATACCGAAGTCGATGATGCGAACGTCGTTATCGATCGTCAGCATGACGTTTGATGGTTTGATGTCGCGATGGATGACACCGCGGCCGTGTGAATAATGCAGGGCCTTGGCGCACTTGTAGATAATCTCGACAACATCGTCGACGCGCAGAAGGTTGTCCGGTCGACAGTACGCGGCCAATGTGCGCGCACCCTGAATATGTTCGGTGACGACGTAGTACTTACCGTCTTCTTCACCCGCATCGTAAATCGGCATGATGTTCGGATGCTGCAACATCCCAACCATGTGCGCTTCGTTGAAAAACATTTTGCGAGAAACTTTGGCGCGATCCGCATCGGAGTCTTCCTCGATGTCGTATACCTTGATCGCTACGTCGCGGTGATAGTACGGGTCGTGAGACAGATAGACCATTCCGGTGCTGCCCTTACCGATCTTATTAATAATGACGTATTTACCGATCTTCTCCGGCACGTCATTCGGGCGCTCAAATTCACTAACAGGAGTGACCATTTCGTCTCATTGTCTAATTCATAAGCCACCCGTACAAAGCTAGTAAAATCGCGGCGTACAGGGCGGCTGCGAGGTCATCCAGCATAATTCCGAGGCCTCCGCCGAGTCTGTGATCCAAGTCCCGAATCGGCCATGGTTTAACAATATCGAAGACCCGAAACAGGCCAAATCCAAGCAACCAGGCGCTTATTGTGGCCGGTGCCACCAATAGCGTGATGTACATGCCGCAAATCTCGTCCCAGACGATGCCGCCATGGTCGTGCACGCCCAGCCGGCGAGAACTCTCGCCACATATCCAGATACCTGCAAGCGATATGGCGATTGCTATCCCTATCTGAGCTGTCAGACCCAGATTCAGCGTAAACCAGGCCAGAACCACCCCAAGAAGTGATCCAACCGTGCCGGGTGCCTTCGGCGCCAGACCGGTGCCCAGCCCGAACGCCAGGATGTGAACCGGATCGCTAAAGACCTGTTTCGCGAGCTTTTCTTCGGCATGATTCATTGGAAATGAAGGTAACCGCTGTCGTCGTACTCCACAACGCCGCTTTCGTCACGGCAGACGAGCGAGCCACCCGACGTCACCTGCCCAATCGCTGTGACGCGCAGATCTCCGGCATCAGGCAACGATGCGCTGGCCGTCGTGAAGCACAACTCGTAGTCATCACCGCCGGACAACGCAAAGCGTCGCTGTGCTTCGGGGTCGAAGTTCGCCTGCAGCGCTTCGGACAACGGCAATTTGCGAAGATCCAGTTCAGCACCGACGTTACTTGCTGCCAGTAGTTTGCCGAGGTCGCCAAAGAGCCCGTCGGAAACATCGATCGCAGCACTCGCAACGCCACCTAACAAGCGCCCATAGTTCACGCGTGCGCTCGGCCGGCGGAAGCGGTTTTGCAGATAGCTGTCCGATTGACCTGCCGACATAAGTTCGAGCGCTGCAGCAGCGTCGCCAACGGTACCCGTAAGGTAGATCGTATCCCCGGGACTCGCGCCCGAACGAAGAATGGCGGCATCCCTGCCGACCTCACCGGTGATCTGCACGCTAACAACCGTCTTTTCGCCGCTGGTCATATCACCACCAACGAGCACAACATCGTGCTCGCTTGCCGCGTCGAATAACCCTGTGGCGAACGCATCAAGCCAGGCCTCGTCCGCCTTCGACAGTGTAAGCGCCAATGTCATCCATCGCGGGCGCGCGCCCATCGCTGCAATATCAGAGAGGTTTACGGCAACGGCGCGGTAGGCAATGTCCGCTGCATCAAAACCCGCAGGAAAGTGAACCCCTTCGACCAGCGTATCGACAACGGTAACGAGGTCGAGATTTGAATTTGGCCGCAGTACGGCACCGTCGTCACCGATACCGGTGATCACACCATCATCTTCGTTCGCACGAACGAAGTAGCGCCGAATCAGTTCGAACTCATCCACTGATTTCCGTGCTGCGCAGAGACTGGGCCGCCGCATCGAGGCAGGCGTTGATGTACTTGTGCCCGTCCAGAGCTCCGAAACGTTTGGCGAGATTTACGCCCTCGTTGATCACGACTTTGTACGGCACGTCGATACGAGACTGCAGCTCAAAAACGCCGATTAGTAATACAGCATGTTCAACAGGGTCGAGTTGTTCGAGCGGACGATCGATAAGATCGTCGATGGTCGACTCCAGGGCACTTTGCGACTTGATGATTAACGGCAACGCCTCGTCGAAAAATTCCTGGTCGACGCGCTGATAGGCCGCCTGAAGATGAAATTGCTCGAGTAATTCAGAACTGCTGTGCCCGGCGAGCTGCATTTGATACAACGCTTGAACCAGTAATTCGCGAGCGCGCGTCCGTGCGCCTGTTGAGCCGGCTTTGGTCATTTTCTATTCCAGGCGAAGCCGCTAGTCGACGCGGCGAAGCAGGTTAACTGTTTCGATGGTGGCGAGCGCTGCTTCTTCGCCTTTGTTGCCGGCCTTCGTACCGGCACGCTCGATGGCCTGCTCAATGGAATCGACCGTGAGCACACCGAAACCGACCGGGACACCGTGTTTCTGGCTGGCGCTGGCAATTCCGCGCACGCACTCTCCAGCAACGTAATCAAAATGTGGCGTACCGCCACGGATCACTGCGCCCAGAGCGATGATGCCATCGAACTTGCGCGACGCAGCAAGTTTGTCGACGACAACCGGCATTTCAAAAGCACCGGGTACACGAACGATCTCAATATCGGCATCGGTCGCGCCGTGCTTACGCAGGCATCGCAGAGCACCTTTGAGCAATGAGTCAACGATGAACTCGTTGAACCGTGTCGCCACGATGACGAAGCGCGCATCGCGCACGGTCAGATCGCCTTCCGTTGTTTTGATTTTGTCCATGCGCTGTTTGCGGCCTTAAACGTACTCTGTGATTTCGAGATCGAACCCTGAAATCGCGTACATGTGTTTGGGTGCTGATAATACACGGATTTTCGACAGTCCGAGGTCCCGAAGAATCTGCGCCCCAATGCCATAGGTGCGTAGCACGGCATCGCCACTGCGATGCTCCAGCAAATCATCGTGCGGCGTTCCCAGGCCACTGACCGCATCCATGAAGGTGCGCGATGACTCCTGATCGCGCAGCAGAACGACAACGCCGACGTCTTCTTCGGCAATGCGTTTGATGGCCCGGTTGAGCGGCCAACCCAGTGACTTGTTCTGCACACCAATGACATCTCCAAGCGTGTCCTGCAGGTGCACCCGAACGAGTGGGTTATCGGTCGTGCTCAGGTCGCCTTTAACCAGTGCGACATGCACTGCTCGATTAACGTGATCCTCGAAGCAATGCATTGTGAATTCACCGTATTCGGTTTCGACTTGCTGCTCGGAAATACGCTCAACATTGCGTTCGTTCTCCAGCCGATAGCGAATGAGGTCGGCAATTGTGCCTATCCTGATGTCATGCGCGCGTGCAAATTTCTCGAGGTCGGGTCGACGCGCCATGCTGCCGTCTGCCTTGAGAATTTCAACGATGACTGCGGCGGGTTCGAGGCCCGCCAGCCTCGCGAGATCGCAGCCCGCTTCGGTGTGGCCGGCGCGCGATAGTACGCCACCAGGTTGTGCCATGACCGGAAAAATATGGCCTGGCTGGCGAATATCCTCGGGCTGTGCATCGGCTGCAATGGCCGCCTGCACGGTACGCGCGCGATCATGCGCCGAAATACCCGTTGTGATTCCCTCGGCCGCTTCGATGGACAAGGTGAAATTCGTGGAGTGATGCTGGTCTGTTTCTTTCACCATGAGCGGCAGGCGCAACTGCGCGCAGCGCTCGCGCGAAATCGTCAGGCAGATCAAGCCACGCCCATGGGTCGCCATGTAGTTGATGTGCTCTGGCTGAACCTTAGACGCCGCCATCAGAAGGTCGCCTTCGTTCTCGCGGTTCTCATCATCCACCATGATGACCATCTTGCCTTCGCGAATATCCGCGATGATGTCTTCGATTTCGCTAAACGCTGGATTCGCCGCGCCGGATTGCAGAGGTGTGGTATCAGACATAGCCGTGTTCTCTCAAAGTGTCCATGGACAGCCCATCGTCGTCTTTGGCGAGCAGTCGTTCAATGTAGCGAGCCAGCAGGTCAACTTCGATATTGACTCGCGTGCCAACCGTATAGCTGCCGATGATTGTAGCCTCAGCCGTGTGCGGGATTATATTCACGCTGAAGTGGTTTCTCGATACCTCGTTAACGGTAAGGCTAACGCCATCAACGGTCACAGAGCCCTTTTTGGCCACATAACGAGCATATTCATTCGGCAATTCAATACCAATTCGGACAGAACGCGCATCTTCATCGCGCGTCACAACGCTGCCCATACAGTCGACATGACCGCTCACAAGATGGCCGCCGAGCCGTTCACCGAGCGCCAGCGACGGTTCCAGGTTCACAGCGTCGCCGACATTCAGGTCACCGAGACCCGTTACATCCAGCGTCTCGGTTGATACATCGGTCGCGAAACTGTCGTCTTCAAGAGCAACGGCGGTCAGGCAAACGCCATTGACGGCAATGCTCTCACCTACTGCATAAGAAGAGAACGGCATGGCCGCCGAATGAACTGACAGGCGCACGTCACCACCGCGCCTCTCCATTGCAGCGACCGTACCCATTGTTTTGATAATGCCGGTAAACATATTTCTTAGTCCGCGATTCTTGCTGTAATTCGGGTGTCCGCTCCGACCCGACGAACGTCGCTGATGTCGAGCGACTTGCGATTGTCGAGTTCGGTCCATCCCGGTGTATCGAACATGCTCATGGTCTCACTTCCCATGATGTGAGGCCCCTGATAGATGACCAGTTCATCAACGAGGCCCGCGTTAATCAGGCTGCCCGCCAATGTTGGTCCGGCCTCGACCAGAACATCATTGACCTCACGGCCGGCGAGGTCGCCCAGCACTGCCGACACATCGACCATCCCGGCGCTTGCGTCCACTTTGATAACTTCGGCGCCCGCCGCAACCAGCGCCTCTCGCTTTTCGTCATCAATACAGTAAACAATCGTTTGCCCGGGCAGTGCGAGCATCTCGGCAGATAAGGGCATCCGCAGGCTGTTATCAAGGATGGCACGCAATGGCTGTTTGCCGCGTGTATCCAGCGCCGCATCGCGAACAGTCAGCGACGGGTCGTCGGCCAATATCGTGCCGATTCCGGTCATCACTGCGCCCGCGCGAGCCCTTAGTCGCTGCACATCTGCGCGTGCCTCAGGGCCTGTTATCCACTGGCTCTCTCCATTCGACATTGCGATGCCGCCGTCGAGACTTGACGCCATTTTTAATCGAACAAACGGTCGCTTGCGCGTGACGCGGCTTAGAAAACCCGCCAGCAGTTGCTCGGCGGAAGATTGCATGAGACCCACTTGCACTCCGATGCCTGCATTTTTCAGCGCCGCTATTCCACGACCGCCAACCTCCTGGAACGGGTCCTCGAGCGCCACGACCACGTTGGACACGCCAGCGCCTGTCAACGCATCAACACATGGCGGTGTCTTGCCATGATGCGCACAAGGCTCGAGAGTGACGTAGGCAGTGGCACCACGTGCGTTATCGCCAGCTGCTTCCAGCGCATTGATCTCGGCATGCGCCTCGCCCGCCATCTCATGCCAGCCTTCACCAACAATTGCGTCGTCACGAACCAGCACACAACCGACCATGGGGTTCGGATGCGCCGAGAATTGCCCACGCTCCGCCAAACGCAGGGCACGTGCCATGTATGCGCAGTCGTTCGCGGAGAAATCGGACATTGGCGTTATTTCTTTTTCTTGCCGAGCAGTTCGGGCAACAACGACATCTGCTCGCGGCTCGCCGCGGTTTCGGAGATTCGCTGCAAGCGCTTTATTTCTTCCTCGAACTCGGTGATGTCCTGGAAACGTCGATAAACAGAAGCGAAACGCACATACGCGACTTCATCTAGCTCGTGCAGCTCTTCCATCACGAGTTCGCCGACCAGCCGCGAAGGCACTTCGCGCTCACCCATGGTTCGCAGCCGGTGAACCAGCCTGCCTATTGCCTGCTCAAGCTCATCGCTCGGTACCGGACGCTTTTCGAGGGCGCGCACCATGCTGTATCGGAGCTTGCTCTCGTCAAAAGGTTGCCGGCTGTTGTCATTCTTAACGAGCCTCGGCATGACGAGTTCGGCAGATTCGAAAGTTGTAAATCGCTCGTTGCAATCCAGGCACTGCCGACGACGCCTGATCTGCCTACCCTCACCTGCCAGGCGCGAGTCGATCACCTTCGTTTCTTCGTGGCTGCAGAACGGGCAGTGCATATTAGTCTAAGCGTATACCGGGAATCGTTTGCAAAGGTCGAGAACCTTGCCGCGTACTCGCTCGATCGTCTCTTCGTTATTAATATCGTCAAGTATATCTGCTATCCAGCCCGTAAGCTCCCGGGTCTCATCCGCACCGAAACCACGAGTCGTAATGGCCGGTGTGCCCAGGCGCAAGCCGCTGGTCACGAACGGCGATTGCGGGTCGTTGGGCACCGCATTCTTATTCACCGTAATGTTCGCGCGACCCAGAGCGGCGTCAGCATCTTTGCCTGTGATGCCCTGTTCAATGAGGCTGACCAACATCAGGTGGTTATCCGTTCCACCGGACACGATCGAATAGCCACGATCTTCCAACACGCCGGCCATGACCTTGGCGTTGTCGCAGACATGCCCCTGGTACTCCTTGAATGACGGCTCCATCGCCTCCTTGAACGCGACCGCTTTGGCTGCGATCACGTGTTCCAACGGGCCGCCCTGCGTCCCGGGGAAGACGAGAGAGTTGAACTTTTTCGTCAATTCATCGTTCTTTCTGGCGAGGATGATGCCGCCGCGTGGCCCGCGAAGGGTCTTGTGCGTTGTCGACGTTACGACATCGGCGAGCGGTACCGGGTTCGGATAGTGGCCAGTAGCAACCAAACCAGCGACATGGGCCATGTCGACCATGAGGTATGCCCCCACGCTGTCGGCAATATCCCGAAAACGCTGCCAGTCGACGACGCGGGAATACGCGGAAAAACCCGCCACGATCATTTTCGGCTTGTGCTCGGTTGCGAGCGCCTGAACCTGGTCGTAATCGATCTCTCCGGTCTCGGCATCGAGACCATACTGAACGGCGTTATACAGCTTGCCCGAAAAGTTGACCTTGGAGCCATGCGTAAGATGGCCACCTTCGGCCAGGCTCATGCCCAGGACAGTATCGCCGGGCGCACACAGCGCCATGTAGACAGCAGCGTTGGCCTGAGAGCCCGAATGTGGCTGCACATTGGCGTAGTCGGCGCCGAACAGCTGCTTGGCGCGTTCGATCGCCAGAGTCTCGGAATCGTCAACGAACTCACAGCCACCGTAGTAACGCTTGCCTGGATAACCTTCGGCGTACTTGTTCGTCAGGACACTGCCCTGCGCAGTCATGACTCGCGGGCTGGCGTAATTCTCTGACGCGATGAGCTCGATGTGCTCCTCCTGGCGTCGTTCTTCCTGATTAATCGCTTTTGCGATTTCTGGATCGTAGGACTCAAGCGTCGTTGACGTATCGAACATCGGGCAGGTTCTCCGGGGGAACGGGGGGACGAAAGAGAAGCGATGTTACAGGTTTAGCCTGCCTCGACAAAGGACTGCACAACCCGGGTCCAGGCACGCGCCAGATTGTCGCGGTTGTAGCCCCCGCCGCCAGTGCCAATGATCCTGCCGGCACAATGCTTGTCCGCAAGTGCGCACAAAGAAGTAGCCGCGTCCGCATGCGCCTGCTCGGTATAGCGAAGATTTGTTATCGGGTCACCTTCCAGGCTGTCGGCGCCACACTGAAACAAAATAAACTCGGGTTTTGCGTTATCGACATAGGCCTCGACCCGAGACCAGGCCTTTTGAAAATCGCTGTCACCCGCGCCGGCCTGCATCGGGATATTGAGCTTGGTGCCACGCGCCCTGCCCTTGCCGGTCTCCTCGGCGGCGCCCGTGCCCGGATACAGGTGCCGGCCATCCTCATGGATATCCGCGAAGATCAGGTTTGGGTCATCTTCAAAACCGTAGAACATACCGTCGCCGTGATGCGCGTCGATATCGACGTAGGCTATGCGTTGCACGCCGTATTTTTTGCGCAGGTATTCGGCGGCAACACCGCAATCATTGAAAACGCAAAACCCGGCCGCGCAATCTCTGCCCGCGTGATGCAATCCCGCAATCGGCACGAACGCGCGCTTTGCGCGCCCTTGCATAATTGCGTCTACAGCCGCCAGCGTAGTGCCAACGACATCGGATGCGGCATCGAAAATACCTGGCATAGCGGGCGTGTCGCCATCGTCAAGAAAGCCCTTACCGTCAGCCGACATGCGCGAAACCTTGTCGATGTAGTCGGCGGTGTGAAACAGCATCAGGTCATCAACACTGGCATTTTCGGGCGCAGCATACTCAATTGCATCACCAAGATTGGCTGCCGCCAGCTCGTCGTGGAACACACCGTGTCGATCGAGGCCAAACGGATGCGAATCACCGAAGCCGTAGCTGGCGAGTTTGTCACCCCTGTAAACTAAAACCGGATCGCTCATTAGTATCGTTTTTGTCGCTGAATGCGGTAGGTGCAGCATAATGGTGTAAATTCTCACTCTCAACACAGGTTGGAGGAAAAAGGGCATGTTGCAGCTGTTAGTTGGTCTTGTACTATTTCTTGGCATTCACTCGGTCGCCATTGTCGCATTGCCGTTGCGCGACAAGATGGCCGCCAAGAGCGATATGGGCTGGAAGGCGATGTACGCCATCGCATCTCTCATCGGCATTGTTCTGATGGTCAGAGGTTACGCTGAACTCCGGCTGACCCCGACCGTGCTATATGTGCCACCCGTCGGGCTGCGACATGTTGCAGCCATTCTGATGCTGCCGGCATTCGCATTCTTCATCGCGCCGTATTTTCCGGGGCGGATCAAGACTGCACTAAAACACCCGCAGCTAATTGCAGTAAAGATCTGGGCGCTGGCGCACCTGCTGGTCAACGGTAACCTGGCTGATGTGTTGTTGTTCGGCTCATTCCTGATATGGGCCGTAGTAGACAGGGTTTCAATGAAGAAACGAGTCGCGCGTCCGTTGCCCGGTGCACCTGAGTCAAAAGCAAATGATGTCATCGTCGTTGTTGTCGGCCTGCTTTTGTACGTCGCGTTCGTAATGTGGGGTCACGAAGCGTTGATCGGCATGAAGCCGTTTGCGGGAATTAACTAATATGGCGCAGTACATCTACACCATGAACCGTGTAGCCAAAATGGTCCCGCCGAAACGGTTCATCATCAAAGACATTTCGCTATCGTTTTACCCGGGCGCCAAGATCGGTGTTCTCGGCCTGAATGGCGCCGGTAAGTCCACCGTTCTGCGCATCATGGCTGGGCTCGACACCGAATTTGACGGTGAGGCCAGACCCCAGCCAGGCATCAAGATCGGCTATCTGCCGCAGGAACCGCAACTTGACCCGGAAAAAGATGTGCGCGGCAACGTGGAAGAAGGCGTCGCAGAGACCAAAGCGCTTGTCGATCGCTTCAATGAAATCAGCATGAAATTTGCGGAGCCAATGAGCGACGACGAAATGAATGCGCTGCTTGAAGAACAGGGAACACTACAGGACGCCATTGATGCCGAGGGTGCATGGGAGTTGGATCGCAAACTTGAAATTGCCGCCGACGCTCTTCGGCTGCCGCCATGGGACGCGGATGTAACAAAACTCTCTGGTGGTGAGAAGCGTCGCGTCGCTTTGTGTCGCTTGCTGCTTTCAGAACCCGACATGTTGTTGCTGGACGAGCCGACCAACCACCTGGATGCACAATCAGTGGCCTGGCTCGAACGATTTCTCGACGAATATCCAAGCACGGTAATCGCCGTGACCCATGACCGTTACTTTCTCGACAACGTCGCCGGTTGGATTCTGGAACTCGACCGCGGCCACGGCATCCCCTGGGAAGGCAACTACTCATCCTGGCTGGATCAAAAAGAGAAGCGACTTTCCAACGAAGAAGCGACCGAAAAAGCTCGGCAAAAAGCCATGCGAGCGGAGCTCGAGTGGGTTCGTTCAAACCCGAAAGGCCGACAGGCCAAGTCGAAAGCGCGTCTGCGGCAATTCGAAGAAATCTCATCCGCTAGCTATCAACAGCGCAACGAGACGAATGAAATTTACATACCGCCAGGTCCACGACTGGGCGATGTTGTTATTGAAGTCAACGATCTCAAGAAAGGCTTTGGCGAAAAGTTGCTCATCGAAAACCTGAGTTTTCAGTTACCGGCGGGCGGCATTGTCGGTGTTATCGGCCCCAATGGCGCGGGCAAGACGACCCTGTTTCGCATGATCGCAGGGTCGGAGCAGCCCGATTCCGGCTCTGTTCGCCTCGGAGAAACTGTGCAGGTCGCGGCCGTCGATCAGTCGCGTGACAGCCTCGATGACAAGAAGACGGTCTGGGAGGAAATCTCCGATGGCCAGGACCTGATCAAGGTCGGAACCTACGAAACACCCTCGCGTGCCTATGTTGGCCGCTTCAATTTCCGCGGTTCCGAACAGCAAAAACAGATCGGTCTGTTATCGGGCGGTGAGCGTAACCGTGTGCATCTGGCCAAGATGCTGCGCTCCGGCGGCAACTTGTTACTGCTCGACGAACCGACTAACGACCTCGATGTCGAGACGCTGCGGGCACTTGAACAGGCGCTTTTGGAGTTTCCGGGGTCCGCGGTGGTTATCTCACATGATCGCTGGTTTTTGGATCGTATCGCGACCCACATCCTGGCGTTTGAGGGCAACAGTGAGGTCGTCTGGTTTGCCGGAAACTACGCAGACTATGAAGAAGACCGCAAACGTCGCCTTGGCGCCGATGCGGACAATCCACATCGCATCAAATACAAACGACTTAGCGCTTAGGAGGAACGACGATGAATGTGCTAATTGCCGCCAGCGCAACCCTCACGCTCATCGCTCTGTTGTTCTTTGCTTCCACCGTGCGTCACGCACGTCGCGGGCGTTTACTAAGAGCCGGCGGCTCGGCGACATTTTTTGCAGCGTCGGCCGCTATCGGTACAGCCGGTATCCTTTTGTTCATAAGCTACCTGGGCTACGAGCGCCTGACTGAAGAAAAATTGGTCGGCGTTATCGAGTTCTCGCAAGCGGCTCCCGAAGAGTACACGGCTCGGCTCATGATAGACGGCCAGACCG
>RCNB010002191.1_pt1 | contig 12789 bp, 16 predicted proteins | sample 2041321 | NCBI WGS metagenome assembly RCNB01 (sample SAMN09708232, study PRJNA481090) | Marine sediment metagenome, whole genome shotgun sequencing project. | reverse complement strand
CTCTTATTGTTTGGCTGGACAATATCGGCTTCAATGTAACTACCCTTTTGGCAGGTCTGGGTGTTGGGGGTATAGCATTGGCTCTTGCTTTACAAAAGTCTATTGAAAACCTGATTGGAGCTATCACGTTGTATATATCCAAGCCAGTGCGTGTGGGTGATTTCTGTAAGTTTGGTGAAGTCCTTGGGACTATTGAGGAGATTGGATTTCGCTCGACCCGGGTGAGAACGTTAGATCATACAGTAGTCAGTGTTCCCAATGCCGAGTTCGCGAATCTTCATCTCAACAATTTCTCAAAACGTAAAAAAATATGGTACCACCCGAGGATTAGCCTGCGCTATGAAACTACTCCTGATCAGATCCGCTACATCCTTTCCGAAATCAGAAAGCTACTTACCTCTCACCAGAAGGTGCTTTCTGACCCAGCAAGAGTTCGCTTTACAAATTTCGGTGCATACTCTCTTGATCTTGATATTTTTGCCTATATTGATGCAACCCAATATGGAGAGTACCTGGAAATATCCGAGGACCTGAATTTGCAGATCATGGATATTATAGCCCAGGCAGGCTCAAGCTTTGCCTTTCCCTCACAGACTACATATCTTGAGAGTGGACAAGGACTCGATGAAGAACTGACGCGATCTGCTGAAGCTCAGGTTAGAGAGTGGGGAGAGAAGAAGCCAGATACTGAATAAAAAAAATACTCATATATCATAAACTAGTTCCACTTCACATCACTGTAAAAAGTTACCTCTTGATTTTCAATGTCCACATCTCTTGTTTTCCAGCCTGCATCAAGCCAATACCTGGCCTGACTATGCGTTGGATCATTAGCCCACCAAGAAGCATATTTTCGAGCAGAAGAAGGCAGCTCGCTATCAATAAGCATTTCTACTTCTTCAAATGTTATTGTTATCTCGTTCTGCCTCTTAGGCAAACTGTTTAAAAACTTTGCAAGATTGTAGTATTTCTGCACAACACAACCCCGTACAAACGTCCCGCGCCTTCTTCTTAGTGGTAAAAAGTTTTTAAAAAAGTGCCTTTATAATTCCAGGAATCTTTTTTAAATAATAACTCTTGCCCACTAGCCCAAGATCAGAACCTTGAAGTACAGCAAACAAGCGACCCATCCTCTTTTCATTAAGTCGTCTTAAAAGAAAAAACAAATAGCTCATACTATCCATACTACTCTGTTGCAAAACCTTCCTCCACTTTTTATCATACTCCTTAAAGGAACTGTTATCACCCTCCATTTTTTCAATAACTGCCTCGCCAGCAAAGAGTCCCATCATCATTGCCCCTGTAATTGTAGTCATAGAGAAAGAACTAACGGCATCTCCTGCCATTATAATATTTTTATGGTATGAGGAAGAAGCTGACAGATGAATAGGGATGGAACATCCGTACTTACAAGTAATGCCCTTTACGTTTAGATTTCTAATAGATTCCTCCAAGTATCTTTTTAAATCAATTCTTTCTTCCTGCAGACCCAATCCCTGATAAACTCCAAGCAGATACCCGCTACCATATTGCTGAGCATATAGTCCCACCTTTATTCCCTTCATTTCTCCATACATGACATTGTCTGGTATATCCATACTTTCTGCTTCCACTTCCAGTTCTACAAAACTTCCGATTTTTCTTCTCTTGAGAGGCAGATACTGGATAACCTGACTATTTGCACCATCAGCTCCTACAAGATATTTTGCATCATATTTCTTGTCAGCATACACACTCACCCTCTGTCCGTCAGTCTCAATTGACTTTACCTTTGCGCTGGTAATAACCTCTACTCCTGCCTCTCTACACAGATTCTCCATAGTTCCTTTGATTTTCCCTTCATCGATAAGAGGCATTTGATTTTTAAATGTTGAAATAAGCTTATGCCCACAAGATACCAGTTCCACCTTTAAAAGTCTTCCCACAACAGCATTAGGTACACTCAGTTTATTATTATGAAAGCTTATAGCATTTTCTTCAAAACTGAAGTTCTCTCCGAAAGGATAGATCGCACACTGGCACCCACGGTGTTTTTTGGCAATCTCCTTTCTTGCTTCTAAAATCAAAACCTTTCTACCCTTGAGCTTTAACCCAGAGCAAAGCCCTGCATATCCACCACCAACAATGATAACATCATAAAGTTCAGACATTTTCTAATTCCTCCCTTTCCTTTTTCAACTTCTCTTCCGACAATATTTTACCGGTAAAAATGGCTGGGTTCTGTGTTGCTATAAAAACTGCATGCGAACCCCACATTTCTGGTTTTTGCCAGTCTGATTTATCCACAGTTTTATTTAAAAATGACCATCCCTCAGTCTCCGTATTGTCAGGCATAAGTGCATTTACCGAAATGTGATAATCTTTCAGTTCCTCAGCCAATCCTCGGGTGAAACGGTTAATAGCAGCCTTGCTCACATCATAGGCTAGACCGGTAAATGGCTCATGATGGATATTTTCAACAACCATGGAAGAGATATTAATGACATGTCCCTCTTTTTGTTCCATCATTTTTGGCAAGACAGCTTTTGTACATACAGCAGTCCCTCGTAAACCTACCCTGATAATCTCATCCCATATTTGAAGTGGCATGTCTTTAAAAAGTGCAGGACGATTAGTAGCTGCATTATTTACAAGGATATCGACTCGCTTAAACTTTTCAATGGTTTTGCCTACCATTTTCTCGACCTCCTTTTCATCAGCCACGTCTGTTTTAATGGGGAAAGCTCTTCCTCCCAAAGCATTAATCTCATCTGCTGTTTCATATATAGTTCCTGCAATAAAGCGGGATTTCATCTTAGTCCTGGCTGCTATTATAACAGTAGCTCCCTCTTTTGCAAGTGCCAGAGCAACAGCTTTACCAATACCTCTGCTCGATCCGGTAACAATAGCAACTTTATCTTTTAATTTCATGGATTACCTATTCATGTCATTTCTACCAGCATCAAGTACGGAATAAACTCCAGTATGAATTCAGCAAAGAATGGTTGCCCGCTCCCAGACCAGAGCCAAGGCTGTTTACCCCCTTTACTAAATTTGTGAGATTAGAAATCTTAGTAATACTTGATGCTGAATTAATTTAATAAGGCCATATAATATGTAGGTTGCTTAATACGGTTGCGCAACTCGAATCGGTACTCGTGGACCGGTTACGGTTAAGAAGCAATATTAGAATGAGTAACAACACAACCGTTTGACGAAATACGAAACAAGCAGCGTAACCGAATAACGAGCAACTTTTTTATCCAGCATCTGGTAACCAGCATCCAGAATCACGTCAATCATCACAACTTACTCCACATTCACCATGTCACTCATTGAAAAGTGCCATCCCATACGTTAACTCATGGAAGATAAAATAGAGGATTTCTAGCCTTATTATATCTCCTAATCTGGAAATGGAGTGCAGGAGATATTGCAGGATTATGAGAATTCCCCACTTTAGCAATGACACTACCTCTCTCAACCCATCTGCCTTCCTTCACTAAATTGACTTTATTGTGAGCATAGACAGTTGTATACTTATCTTTGTGCTTGACAATGATAATATTACCGTAACCTGAAAGTTTATCGGCAAAAACAACTTTCCCTGAATCAGCAGCTTTAACTGGTGATCCTAAAGGTGCCCGGATATCAATGCCATCATATTTCCTGCCTTTTCTTACTCCAAAATAAGAAACTACCTTTCCTTGAACTGGCCAACTAAACTTTCCTTTCGGCTGAATTATTTTTACATTCTTCTTTGGTGGTTCTTTTTTGAATACTTTAACCTTTCGGACTTTTGCAGCACCGGGAATGAAAATTTTATCCCCCGCCTCAATTTGGGTAGCATCTTTAATATTATTTAATTCCGCAACCTCCTGCAAATCTGCATCGTATGTTTTGCAGATCCTCCAAAGAGTCTCCCCTTTACTTACAGGATGATAAATTCCAATCACAAGTTTGGGAGGTAAAGGAACAAACTTAGCAGAAAGGCAGGCAGAAATGAAAAGAAAAGAGAATATCAGAAATGCAGTTTTCCAAATACTAAAGATACCTTTCACCGGCGAGACTTTTTTTCAAACCTCAGGAAAATATTGAAGAGAAAAAGTGGTCTGTTTTAAATAGCAGAAGCTTTATTAAAGCGATCTGCTGATCAAGCTTATAGCTTTCTTTACTGCATCTTCAGGTGTTTCAACAGTTACAATTTTCTTGCTTATATCCCACGTGCGTAATCCTACCACAGGTTTCCTCAATTTCAGAGCAATACCAATCTCTGAGAGAGTACCATAACCTCCCTCAACTGCAATGATGGCTTGCGATGAACGCACGACCAAAAAGTTTCGAGCATGGCTCAAGCCTGTTACAATTGGTATATCAATAAAAGGATTGGCATCCTCAAAAGAGAAACCAGGAAGAATACCTATAGTAACCCCACCCTCTTTTTTTGCACCTCTGGCTGAAGCTTCCATCACACCACCCAAACCACCACAGATGAGAAGTGCTTTCTTTTTAGCAATCTCCCTTCCCACCTCTTCAGCCAAACTCTCAATTTCCAGGGAACACTGACCAGCCCCAATGACACCAATCTGAATCGACATCACGTTCATTTAGCCACAATAAATTTAAGAAAACCCAGGCTTGCAATGGATACTACCGACGTTACAACAATTCCAGCCGCTAAAACTCCCAGGGCTATGGTAATGAAAGATTTTTTTCGATCCATTTCAAGGAACCAGGCAACAAGACATCCTGTATATGCACCAGTACTGGGAAAAGGAATGGCCACAAAAAGGAAAAGCACCCAATATTCCCAGGTATATTTTGCTAATTGAGCTTCAATTCTTTTTCTTGCTCTACCTAAATACATAGTAAACAAGGTTTCGTAAATCTTTATCCTCATGAGGTATGAATGGACGTGGTCTAAAAAAAAGAAAACAGGAATTATTACCAGAACATTAGCAGCAACACAGATAATGAAAGCTGGAAGCCACCCAACACCGGAAGCTACAGCAACTGGTATTCCTCCTCTCAACTCTGAGATTGGCAAAAGGCTCAGAAGAATGCCTTTAGTAAATCCATCCATTTCATTTCATCAAGTGTTGTGTTTATAAATCCCATTGAATTAGTTCTTCAAAGGAAGAACAATGTGTACGATCAATCTGAAGAGGCGTAATGGAAACGAGTTTCTGGCTGATGGCCTTAAGATCAGAAACATCATCGTCTTCGTATCTTTCATCCTTTCTGCCAATCCAGTAATATCTCACACCTCTGGGATCAACCTTCTCCTCAATAGTGTTATCATGGGTATCCTTACCCTGTTTGGTAATTTTATACAAGTTGATTTCTTTGCCTCCTGTATCAGGGACATTTACGTTCAGCATGGTTCCGGCAGGAAGTCCCTTTTTAGTAATAAAGCGTGCCAGCTTCAAGGCAAAAGCAGCGGCAGGTTTGAAATTAAAATCTCTCTTTGCCGATAGCGATATTGCAAAAGATTGTATCCCCATCAAAGCACCCTCTACAGCAGCAGCTACTGTACCTGAGTAATTGATATCACCTCCCAGATTTTCCCCTTTATTAATTCCAGAAACGACAAGATCTGGCTTTTCCTTCAGTATAAAATTAACCCCAACATTTACACAATCAGCCGGGGTTCCATTAACTGCATAACTTTGATAGGAAGAGTTAAGTATCCTTAAAGGGCGATGAAGGGTTAATGCATGACTTATTGCATTTCTTTCTCTATCAGGAGCTACTACCCATACATCACCCAAAGAACTAAGTGAATCTGCTAATTCTTTAATCCCTTCTGAAAATATACCATCATCATTAGTAACTAAAATTCTCACTCTTCACCACTTTCTTTCTACCGCATAGTTAGCTGTGGCTATTAAAGCATCCCTTACAGGTGAAGAATCCAGCTCTTTAAGATAACCCATGCATAATTTAACATACTCTCTGGCCTTCGAAAAAACATAGGTTACTCCCTGGTATTCTTCAATCAATTCAGTAATAACAGAAGATTCCTTTTCATCCAGGCAGTCACTTTTCATAATCTTAAGTATCTTCTCCCTATCTTTGGCAGAAGCTTCTTTTAAAGTATGGATTAATGGTAATGTTATTTTCCCTTCTTGGAGGTCTTTATATGCAGACTTTCCAAACCTCTGATCTTCAGAAATATAGTCCAGGGCATCATCCACCATTTGAAAAGCAATGCCCAGATTAAGCCCATAATTTCTGAAATTATCTTCTGTTTTTGGAGAAGAACCTCCTAAAATAGCACCTGTCTGACAGGCTGCAGAAATCAAGCTTGCTGTTTTCTTGCTTATTATAGTGATGTATTCTTCTTCTGTCAGGTTAGCATCACTACTTTTCTCTGTTTGCATGGTTTCTCCCTCTGCCACTTGAGTTGTAGCATCAGAAACAACCTTCATAATCTTAATATCTCCGATCTCAACCAGGAGAGAAAAAGCTTTTGAAAGGAGAAAATCTCCTACCAACACACTGATTTGGTTACCCCAAACTGAATTAACAGAAGAATTTCCTCTCCTTATCTTTGCATGATCGAGCACATCGTCGTGGAGAAGGGTAGCTGTATGAATATACTCAAAAATACAGGCCAGGTTAACATGCTTATCTCCACTGTAATTGCAATACTTGGCAGCTAAAAGGAACATTAGAGGACGGAACCTTTTACCTCCACTTCCTATAATGTATCCACCTGCCTTATTGATGATAGGAACATCTGAAGATAAAACGTTTATTAATTCTACTTCAACCTTTTCTAGTTCATCACCAATCAAAGAAGAAATATGCTGCATTTTATAAACCTCTATGCAACCCTTGCCAGGGTTAGCACATCAACTCTACTTGCTCCTGCTTTAATTAAAGTTTTGGAACATTCCTCAACTGTGTTACCACTGGTATAAACATCATCGACTAGAAGGATATTTCTATCTGTAACCTTATCTCTCTTTATTATCAAAAATGCACCTCGAACATTATCTTTCCTGTCCCGTTCGCTTAAACCTACCTGTGGCTCAGTCCACTTATTTCTAATAAGCGTATAACCATCAAGCGGTATTTTGTATTTCTCGCTAACCGAACGAGCCAGAAAAAGGGATTGATTAAATCCTCTTTTCCTCAGTCTCTCAGGGTGAAGGGGAACTGGAATAATTGAATGATACGCAATACCATTTAAAAGATATTGCACTTGTTGAGCCATAATATTTCCCAGGTGTAAAGCAAGGTGATTCTTCAACTTGTATTTCAAAAGGTGAGTAGCCTTTCTAAGCACACCATCATAATATCCTACTGCTCTTGCTTTTCCAAAATATCTCTTTCTGGTAAGACAATCCCCACAGAGATGGTCGGTGACAACCTCAGAACAAAAAGGTTTTCCACACAGGGTGCAAAACGGGCATTCAATATATTTTATCTGTGATAAGCAGTGCGGGCATATTCCCATCTCTCCTTCAGAGTCAAAGTGTGACCCGCAAATATAACAGATAGGAGGAAAAACAAAATCTATTACTGATTTTATGAACGCTCTCATACGACAACACACATCCAAAGTAACTGGCATAAGATGATATGCTATATGAATAAATTCAATAACCAAAAGCAGGATGCTGGTTATCTGTAATTACCGGGAACTATCTGACATCCAATGATGATTTCTTCTTAGCCTTTTCTTTAACCCCATTTTTTATCTCTATCCTCGGTGCGTCTGCCCAAAGCCTCTCTAGTTCATAAAACTCTCGAAGTGGTTGGTGAAAAACGTGAATAATAACCTCATCATAATCAAGTAAAATCCATTCGCCTTCATTAAAGCCTTCAATTCCCAGAGGGTAAATTTTCTCTTTTTTCAAATCTATTTGAATAGAACTAGCAATTGCCTGAACCTGCCGATTAGAGGTAGCACTGCAAATAATAAAATAATCAGCAAAAGAGGAAATCCCTTTGATATCAAGTGCAATCAAATCATAAGCCTTCTTTTTCAAAGCGGCTTTAACACAAAGATTAAGTTTTTGAGTTTCTTCTTTTACCATCTCTCCCGTTTTGCAAAATGAAATTACTTACAATCTTTAGCAGAGAATACAATGGAGATTTTTATGCTAATACATCAAGCATCAAGTGTCCAGTATCATTTCTATTGTTCACCAAATCATTTAGAAAGAATATTTGCATTTAATCAGTGTTGACGTATTAGTAAAAAGTCCAATTTGCTCCTTATTTATCATTCCTGCTAAACCTGTCCTCGACCTGATCGGGGAGCAGGAATCCAGTAATTTCAATTTGTTATGGACTCCCGCTTTCGCGGGAGTGACTCTATTTTTGACTTTTTACAAGAGCATCAGTTTCAAGTTCATAAAACCTGTGTTCTTTCACATATCTCTCCACTTCTTCAGGCAGAAGATATTTAATGGACCGTCCATTTCTTATGAATGTTCTAATGGCATTTGAGGAAATATCGAGTGACGTTATTTCCTTAAAATAAATAGAAAACTGGGAATTGTGAGCAAACCTCATTTCATCAGGATGATATACAAATTCCTTCATCATCTGAGCAGGAATAACCTGATCCAATCCCTTAGTTTCATATCGTGGTCTGGTCATAACAATAAAATTGCAAAGAGAAAAGAGTTTATTGCAATTTTTCCAGCTATTAATCTCTAAGAATGCATCCATACCCATAATGAAAAAAAGGGTCGGCTCCTCTTCAAACGCTTGTTTAAAGCAACTAACCGTTTCAATCGAATAGGATTCCCCAGGCCTTTTTAGTTCAACATCAGAGGTAAAAAAACAGGGGTTTCTCTTCACAGCAAGATCAAGCATTTTCAATCGGTGATTAGCAGAAACAATTTCTGCCGATTTTTTATGAGGTGATACATTAGTAGGAATGAATATCACCTGCTCGAGGTCAAACATCTCCCGGATTTCTTCAGCAGATCTTAAGTGACCCCAATGCACTGGATTGAATGTCCCCCCAAAAAGACCTACACGCACTGTTTATGCCCCTTTTTGCCTAAGCTCTAATCTGTCCGTTTCCATAGACTACAAATTTTAAGGTCGTAAGTTCCTCTAAACCCATTGGGCCAAAGGCATGAAGTTTCGTCGTACTAATCCCTATCTCGGAACCTAACCCCAGCTGGTTTCCATCGTTAAATCGAGTGGAGGCATTTACTAAAACCACTGAAGAATTAACCTTTCGTAAAAACAACTGTGAATTAGTATAATCGGAAGTAATAATTGCCTCTGTGTGCATAGAACCATACTCAGCAATATGATCGATGGCCTCCTCCAGAGAGGATACTATTTTAACGGATATAATGAGATCCAGGTATTCCCGGTACCAATCTTCTTCGCTGGCAACTTTGAGATCAGGAACAATCTTTCTGCTCTTTTCACAAGCTCGTATCTCTACCTTTTCTCTTTTAAGTCTGGCAACTATTCTGGGAAGAAAAGAAGGAGCAATCTCTTCATGAACCAGAAGGGTCTCCAGAGCATTACAAACACCAGGCCGTTGTACTTTTGCATTTACCACAACTGATTCTGCCATTTCCTCATTAGCGCTGGCATCTACAAAAGTATGGCAAACACCCTTATAGTGTTTTATTACTGGGATCCTTGATCGTTCCACCACTGCCCGGATAAGATCTTCTCCCCCTCTTGGAATAATGAGATCAATGCATTCCTCTAACTTAAGCATTTCATACACGGCTTCTCTCTCCACCATTGGAACTAATTGAACCCCTGCTTCGTGAACACCACTTTTTTTTAGAACATCCTGCATAATACCAGCAAGTGCTCTGTTGGAATGGATTGCTTCCTTCCCTCCTCTAAGTATAACTGCATTACCTGATTTCAGACAGAGCGATGCAGCATCAACAGTAACATTAGGACGTGACTCATAGATGATGCCAATAACACCAAGTGGAATTCTCACCTTCCCCACTAGAAGATCATTGGGTCTACGCCACATCTTAACCGTTTCACCCACCGGATCATGAAGTTGAACTACCTCACGTATTCCTTCTATCATTGCCCTGATAACTTTATCATTTAACGTCAGGCGATCGATTAAAGCTGTCGATAGTTCTTTCTTATGTGCGTCGTTTATATCCTTCTCGTTTTCTACCTTTAAAAAATCTCTATTGTTCGATAACTCATCAGCTATATGATTTAACACCTGATTCTTTAAGGAGGTGGGAAGAACCGACAGTGTTTGAGATGCCTTCTTGGCAGCTTTTGCTATACTTAAAATCTCTTTGGCTATATCCATATTATTCTCCATCTATAACCACAAGATCATCACGGTGAATAATCTCGTCATAGTACTTATAGCCCAATATCTTTTCTATGTCCCTGCTGTGTATTCCTTTCAACTTAATTACATCTGCTGTCTTATAATTAACCAACCCTCTGGCAAATTCCAAACCTTCAGTGTCAACACATTTTACTGCATCGCCAAATTCAAAATTACCATTTGCCTCCACCAAACCAGAAGATAACAAACTTTTTCCTCTTTCCACTATAGCCTTTTTAGCACCGACATCGACCGTCAGCACACCCTTTGGTTTTAGATTAAAGGCTATCCAGTGCTTACGGCTGGAAAGTTTTGACTTTTTTGGAAGGAAGAGGGTGCCCACATCTTCACCCGTAAAAACTTTATTAATGATACCCTTAACTCGTCCATTGACAATAATTGTAGGAATCCCGAAGATGGAAGTTTTCTTTGCTGCATTAACCTTGGATACCATGCCACCTGTTCCCAACTTACCTGTGCTGCCTTTCGCCAATTCTTCGATCTCGCTATCTATCTCCTCAACCAATTTGATTAGGACTGCATTTTTATAACGCTCAGGGTCTTTTTCAAAGAGCCCATCTCTATCTGTTAATACCAAAAGTAAATCAGCATCCACCAGGTTGGTAACTAAAGCAGAGAGGATGTCATTATCCCCAAACTTGATTTCATCCACAACTACGGAATCGTTCTCATTGATGATAGGAATTACACCACAATGCAACAAAGTAAACAATGTGTTGCGGGCATTAAGGAATTTCTGGCGATCACTCAAATCATCTTGGGTAAGTAAAACCTGAGCTGTCATCTGTTTGTACTTATTAAAGCAACACTCATAATTCCACATCAAACGAACCTGGCCGATAGCAGCAGAAGCCTGTTTTTGGGGAATGCTTACCGGCTTAACAAAACATGACAGGTTTTTCCTACCCGCGGCAATCGCTCCTGAAGAAACAATGACAATCTCATACCCTTCTTCTTTGAGAATCGAAATACTCTTGGCTAAATCCCTAAATACTCCTTCTTTCAGGTTGTCCCCTCCAGCGGTAAGAACACTACTCCCTACCTTTATAACAACCCTTTTTACCCGACTCAGTATCTCTTTTCTTAAGATCACTATTATAACCTTATTATCATATAGTTATGATATATATTTATATTATTACTTTAACTTTCTATTAGGGACAATCTACTCACTACCTGGTTAATAAGTAATTTAATCCCTTCACCAGTTGCAGCAGAAATAGGATAAACCTTCAGGTGTAAATCTCCAAAATGTTTTCTAATACCTGGATAGTTATTCCGAGACTCGGGTAAATCCATTTTGTTGATTGCAATCAGCTGGGGTTTATCAGTCAAGGCAGGATTATGCAATGTGAGCTCATTATTAACGACATTAAAAGCTTTTACGGGATTAAGAGAGGCATTAGTTGAACCATCAATCAAATGAATTAATACTCGGGTGCGTTCAATATGACGTAAAAAAGTAGTGCCCAAACCACTTCCTTGGTGGGCACCTTCTATCAAACCGGGAATATCAGCAACAACAAATGATTTGTACTCACTATATCTTACCACTCCCAAACAAGGGTTAAGAGTGGTAAAGGGGTAATTGGCAATTTTGGGTTTTGCTGCAGTGATTACTGATACTAAAGTAGACTTACCGCTATTAGGCAGACCGACAATTCCCACATCAGCAAGTAACTTTAATTCCAGTTTAAACCATCTCTCCTCTCCCTCTTGCCCCTTCTGAGCATAGCGTGGAGCCTGACGGGTTGAGCTGGTAAATCTGGCATTACCTCTCCCCCCCAATCCTCCTTTAGCAACAATTAACTGCTCTCCGGTAAAACTAAAATCTTTTAATAGCTCATCAGTAGCATCATCCCGCACCAAAGTTCCTAATGGCACTGGTATGATCAGGTCTTCTCCATCTTTACCATGCTGGTTTTTACCTTTTCCATGAGTTCCAGATTTAGCTTTGTAATTTCTTTTATATCGGAAATCAATTAAGGACCCCATCCCTTCTTTGGCAAACAGAATAGCGTTTCCTCCTTTACCACCATCTCCACCATCAGGTCCACCCCGGGGAACATATTTTTCACGTCTGAAACTTATACATCCACGTCCGCCATCACCTGCTATTACATTAATTCTAGCTTCATCAATAAATCTCATCAGCAATTAACTGAGAGCATAAACGCTCACCTTTTTTTTCTCCCTACCCCACCTCTCAAACTTTACAATTCCATCCATTTTTGCAAAAAGGGTATAATCGTTCCCAATCCCTACATTTTCCCCAGGATGTATTCTAGTTCCTGCCTGTCTGACTATAATACTCCCTGCCCTGACAGACTGTCCACCAAACCGTTTTACTCCCAGCCGCTTACCAGCACTATCTCTTCCATTCCCTGAACTTCCTCCTGATTTTTTATGCGCCACTTTCTAACACCTCCTTATATCTTATCTAGGATAATACTTCTTCAAGTATTTAAAAAAGTCACTTTTGG